>Ga0210044_10000167_pt1 | contig 93844 bp, 86 predicted proteins | sample CryGey13umfilter_2_FD_183959 | JGI IMG/M metagenome (GOLD analysis project Ga0210044, IMG submission 183959) | Groundwater microbial communities from aquifer in Utah, USA - Crystal Geyser 4/9/14 3 um filter (SPAdes) (version 2) | ecosystem: Environmental > Aquatic > Deep subsurface >... | reverse complement strand
TGTCCATAGGCTTGTCCTGTGGGTAGGTGCCTTGTCCACGGCGGACGCGCCATCAAATATCTAGTCGTGAATTCTGTCGCCGACTATAGAACCATCAAAATCTACCCACAGATTCCCCAGACGAGCCACTTAACTTAAAGGAATTGAAATGCATCAAATTAAGGTGAACAACCTATGGACTGCTTTGACATTGGCGAGTGCCGTCATGGTGACAGCCTGTGGTGGCGGCAGCGATGTCTCCACCGCTGGACAGGCGCCAGCCCTCACCGTGAACACCGCTGCCTCCGTATACGCCGGCCCGATTGCCGGCTTTGGCTCAGTTATCGTGAACGGGGTACGCTTCTCATCCGTGGGGGCGACCTTGCAAGACGACGAGGGTCAGGACATCAATCTTGATCAACTCAAACTGGGTATGACGGTGCGTGTGACAGGTGCAGTTGACGATACCACACAGCTAGGCACGGCGAGTCAACTGGCACTGGTACATGGCCTCCAGGGCGTAGTGGCCACGGTGGATGCAAGCGCCAACTCGCTCACCTTGTTGGGGCAAACGGTCTTGACCAACACCGCCACCGCTTACCAGGGTGTTACCGGTCTAAACCAGTTGACACCAGGGCAATCGGTCGAAGTCTATGGCAGCTTGCAGGCCGACGGCAGTCTGCTCGCCACACTCATTCAGCTCAAAACAAGCGCTTTCACCACCCTCAATGTGAATGGCTTGGTGAGCAACCTGAGCGCCACCACCTTCAAAGTCGGCAACTTGACCGTGAACTACAGCAGCACCGTGGTCAACGGCATATTGGATAACGGCAAGAGGGTCAAGGTCAAAGCCAACGCCAGTCAATTCGATGCCAACAACAACGTGCTGACCGCCAGCAGCGTCAAGATCGAAGAGACAAGTTCTGTCTATGGCAGCACGGTCGCAGTGGGCACAGGGTTAAAGATCAAAGGTATTGTCGATAAAGCTCCTGTCAATGGATTGCTCACAGTTTCTGGCACACCGGTGAACGTATCGCAGGCTGTGATCAAGGGCAACGTCGGCACGCTCACTACAGGCCAATCCATTGAAGTCAAGGGCAACTGGGATGGCAACGTGTTGCAAGCGATACAAGTTGAACTGGACGGCTACCGTGCCAGCGAAATTGGCGGCAACAACGAACTCTATGGCGCTGTCAGCAGCCGCACCGGCAATACCGTGGTGGTCAACGGTGTCAACGTGGACTTGAGCACCGCCGTGATCGGACATGGTGCCAGCCTGGCGCAAGTGGTGGTGGGTAGCTATGTTGAAATCAAAGGCAACATGTCGGGCAATTTGCTGCAAGCCACCAAGGTTGAACTTAAAACCACCAGCAGCGACAACGTGGTGGGTGACGTGACCTACGAACAGTCTGGTTTGGTGTCAAATTTTGTATCGGTAGCCAATTTCAAACTCAACGGTCTGACGGTGGATGCGTCAAGAGCGCGCTTTGAGCACAGCAGCGCTACCGGTCTATCCAATGGGGTCTATGTGGAGATCAAAGGTATCCAAGGCAACAGCGGTGTGTTCGTTGCATCCAAGGTAGACATCAAGAACCAGAGCAAATCAGAGGAAAACGACTAAACGTCATGGTCTGACCCGGTCTTTAACTACGACACACCATGAGATGGGTCGACAAGCGTCGGCGTGCCGCCCCATCTCATGTTCCACGAGTTATTCCATTTCCAAATCATTTGAGTCTCGGCGTGAAGCCGCAGGCAGTGCTAATGCGCGGCCTGGCAGTGCAACAACGACACCGATGATTTAGAAATGGAATTACTGAACTGAAGCACTGAGTGCAATGCCGACAAACATGGCAAAGCCCAGCCAGTGGTTCAACCTGAAAGCCTTGAAACAACCCTCACGAGTGCGCTCGCGAATCAGTGTGAAATGCCACACCACCTGCACTGCGGTGATGACAATTGCTATATAAAATATAGCTGATGGCACATATTCCATAAGGGCTAGAGTCCATATTGTTATAAATAATATGTAACACAGAATAACGGCAGGCACATCCCAGTTGTTCAGTGTGATGGCCGAGGTTTTGATACCCAGGCGCAGGTCGTCGTCGCGGTCAACCATGGCGTATTCAGTGTCATAGGCCAGCACCCAACACAGATTACCTAGCATCAACACCCAGGCCAGTGGCGGCACGTCACCACGCACGGCGGCAAACGCCATGGGAATACCCATGCCAAAGGCCACCCCCAGCACCGCCTGAGGCATCGACACATAGCGTTTGGCATAGGGGTAGGCCAGCGTCACCGCCAGCGCCGCAAACGAGATGCCAATGGTGATGGCATTGGTGCTCAGCACCAACACAAATGCCAGCAGTGCCAGCACCGCCCCCACCGCCAATGCCTCCTTGACGGACACCGCGCCGGTGGTCACGGGCCGCGCGGCGGTGCGCTTGACGTGCTTGTCAAACTCGCGGTCAGCCACGTCGTTGATGCAGCAACCGGCGCTGCGCATCAGGATCGTGCCAACGACAAACACAGCCAATAAATGCCAACCGGGAAAACCCGCTGCCGCGACCCACAACGCACTCAGCGTAGGCCACAGCAGCAGCAACCAGCCCGCGGGTCGGTTCCAGCGAATCAGATCCAGATACACCTGTAGTTTGTTTTGCCAAGTTCGCACTGGTCAGCCTTTCACAACCCCAATTGGCGCCAATCCAGCCGCCCTGCCCGCAGGGGCGGACACCAGAAATGGGCACCGTTGAGCGGCGTGGACAGACCAAAAAGCGCATCGACCACGCCGTCTTCCAGTCCGGCCATGCGGCTCATCTGAGCCTCAAAAGCGTCAAACGACTTGCCAAACGCCACAAACATCAACCCAGCCTGCGCATCCACTGCCCAGGGCATGGAGCGGCGCAGCACAAAGGCTTCAGGCGTAAAACTTTCCTGCGCAGTGCGCTTGACGTGGGCCGACGTCGGCGCGTCGGCCAGCTCTGAATTGTCGGTACGGCGGCGGCCAATCATGTGATCCTGCGCAAGCGGGCTCATGGCATCAAACGCGTCCAGATCATGCTGCCACTGCTGCACCACCATGAAACTGCTGCCATCCAGACCGGCGCCGGCCCCATGCAGCAGCGCAGCGGCAATGGCAGCGTCGCCCTCAGGGTTTTCGGTGCCGTCCTCGTAGCCCGTCAGGTCGCGCCCGCTGCCATAGCGAAAGGCATCCACCACCTTGGCCAAACACAGCACGGGTGCCAGCACGGCTTGCAGTTGCCGCGTCAGGTGCAGCAAGTCACCCTGGTCGTCACCACGCAGCCAGCAGCACAGGGCGACCGGTGTGCCGGGCACGCGCACACCCGCACCCGACAGGGTTTTGAATGGATGCAGCCCCGGCACCTGCGCACCCAGCAAGGACACCAATTCAGGGCCAATACCGACCAATGCACGCACACCGTCTGCGCACCCAGCCAGCCGGATCAGGCTTGCGCAAATGTCGGGGGCCAGCACACTGGTCAATGAAAAGAAAAGGTAACGCCCAACACGGGGCACGGGTTCCAGAATCGCAACTTGGCAAGTTTCCATCTCTTTAACTCTCACTATTTTCTGTTCACGACAGGCGCTGCACGCCCGGCAGCTCGCAAGCATAAATGGCATTGCGCAGCGCGGCAATGGCTTCATAACGGGTAAAGCTGCGCCGCCAGGCCAGCACCACCCGGCGCGTGGGGGGTGCGCCGCCGTCTTTGTCGGCAATAGGCAGGTATTTCACATAGGGGTCTTCATGGCGTTTGCGGGTAGGCTTGGTAGCCAACGCCTCCTTGGGCACGCTCAGGCGCGGCACCAGCGTGACCCCCATGCCAGCGGCCACCATGTGCTTGATGGTTTCCAGCGATGAGCCTTCAAAGCTTTTGCGAATGCCTTCGGCGTTGCTGGAAAAACGCGCAAACTCCGGGCACACCTCCAGCACATGGTCTCGGAAACAATGGCCACTGCCCAGCAGCAGCATGTTTTCATTTTTAAGTTCGTCGCTGGTCACATGCGCATGGGTGGCCAGGGGATGATGAAACGGTAACGCGGCCATGAAAGGTTCGTCGTACAGCGGCGCAACAGCCAGCCCGGCATCTGGAAACGGCTCGGCCAAAATGGCGCAGTCAATCTCGCCGGTGCGCAGCATCTCCAACAGCTTGACGGTAAAGTTTTCCTGCAATATCAGTGGCATTTGCGGCGTGCGCTTGATCATCTGGTGCACCAGATCGGGCAACAAATACGGGCCAATGGTGTAGATGATGCCCAAGGTGAGCGCACCGCCCAACGGGTCTTTGCCGCGCTTGGCAATCTCCTTGATGCTGGCGGCCTGCTCCAGCACACTTTGCGCCTGGCGCACAATTTCTTCGCCCAAAGGGGTGACGCTGACCTCGTTGGCGCTGCGCTCAAAAAGCTTCACATCCAGCTCTTCTTCAAGCTTCTTCACCGCCACCGATAGGGTGGGTTGCGACACATAGCAGGCCTCAGCCGCCTTGCCAAAATGGCGTTCCCGCGACACCGCCACGATGTATTTGAGTTCTGTCAAAGTCATGGCGCTATTTTCACCCAGCAAGGAACATTAGAACAACGGTTGATTTGCATCAATCAGCGAAGATGCGCCGTGGCTACCATTGCCCGACAGGAGGCTTGCCATGTTTGATCTACCCATTAAAAGCGTCATGGAACGCAAAAAATTCATTGCTGTGCCGCCCGACAAAACCGTCAGTCAGACCGCCTATCTCATGGCGCACAAAAATGCGGGCGCGGTCTTGGTGACTGAAGACGACAGGTTGGTTGGCATCTTTACCGAGCGTGATCTGGTGTTCAGGGTGGTCGCTGCGGGGCTTGACCCTGCACAAACACCGGTGCGCTCGGTCATGACCGCCGCGCCCGTCAGCCTGGATGCAACTCAATCTTATGGTCATGCCTTGGTTGTCATGCAAAAACATGGTTTTCGGCATGTGCCGGTGCTTGAAAATGGCCACCCGATTGGCATCGTGTCTTCGCGCAACGCCATGGATCCCGACCTGGACGAGTTCGTGTCGGAGACCCGCCGGCGCGAACACTACCAATAGCCTCCCTCAGCGCAGCCTTATTCCATTTCCAAATCATATGTGTTTAACGTGAAACAACGCCCACAGCCGACAAGAATGGCGTGTCGTAGGGCCGACTTCAGTCGGCCATGGCGGGTTGAAACCCGCCCTACGCAGGGCACGCATGTTTCATGCTTTGGGGTGTCCTTGTTGAACATGGACGTTAGACGCGAAGCCGCAGGCAGTGCTGGCGCACGACAAGGCGAAGCAACCACGACACGGATGATTTAGAAATGGAATCAGGCCTTTAAAAATTCGGCTTTGCTGCCCAGCCAGCGCTGCACATGCTGCTCGGCCAGCGCCGGATGCTGATCCAGCATCAACTGAGCCAGGCGGCGTGCCCAGTCCAGCAGCGCGGCATCATCAGCCACATCGGCAAAGCGCAGCATGGCATCACCTGACTGGCGCGCGCCCATGAATTCGCCGGGGCCGCGAATCTGCAGGTCGCGCCGGGCAATCTCAAAACCATCATTCGTCTCGGCCATGGCCCGCAGGCGCTCTCGGGCGGTCTCGCCCAGGCGCGGTGCATCGCCGGTGGAGTACAACAGCACGCAGGCCGAAGCCGCCGCGCCGCGCCCGACCCGCCCGCGCAGCTGGTGCAATTGACTCAAACCAAAACGCTCGGCATGCTCAATCACCATCAGCGAGGCATTGGGCACATCAACACCAACCTCAATCACTGTCGTGCTGACCAGCACGCCCAGCTGGCCGCTGGTGAACAGGCTCATCACCGCCTGCTTTTCTGCCACCGGCATGCGTGAATGCAGCAACCCCACCATGACACCGGGCAGCGCCGCGCTGAGATGGGCATGGGTCTCGGTGGCGTTGGTCAAATCCAGCGCTTCGCTTTCTTCAATCAACGGACAGACCCAGTAGATTTGCCGACCTTGCGCGATTTGCCCCCGAATCCGGGCAATGACTTCGTCGCGCCGCGCCTCATTGACCACTTTGGTGATGATCGGCGTGCGCCCGGGCGGCAGCTCGTCGATGGTGGACACGTCCAGGTCAGCGTAATAGCTCATGGCCAACGTGCGCGGAATCGGCGTAGCGGTCATCATCAGGAGATGCGGCTCGAGCGGTGTCGACGGCTTCTGCATGCTTGACTCTGAACTCGGTAGGGTCGACTTCAGTCGACCTGGCCGACTGAAGTCGACCCTACCCTCAGCACCCTCAGCAACGGCATCAGCACCATCGCCTAGATCACCTGCCGTCAGCTTGCTGCGCAGAGCCAGGCGCTGCGCCACGCCAAAGCGGTGCTGCTCGTCAATGATGGCCAGCGCCAGGGCTTTGAACTGCACCTTGTCCTGAATCAGCGCATGCGTGCCCACCACCAGCTGCGCCTGGCCACTGGCAATCAACGCCAGCATGTCGCGCCGCTCCTTGGCTTTTTGGCTACCGGTGAGCCAGGCCACGGTGATGCCCAGCGGGTGCAGCCAGCCGACCAGTTTGGCAAAGTGCTGGGTGGCCAGAATTTCGGTCGGAGCCATCAACGCGCACTGCCAGCCGGCATCCATGCACACCGCTGCGGCCAGCGCGGCCACCACGGTTTTACCCGCGCCCACGTCGCCCTGCAGCAGGCGGTGCATCGGCACAGGTTTGGCGATGTCTTGCGTGATCTCATTCACCACCCGCGTTTGCGCAGGGGTCAGCGTAAACGGCAAGGTGGCCAGCAGCTGCTGGTAGAGCGACAGCACCGAAACCTCTGAGTGGGTAGACGCACGCGAGGCCACAAGGCCAGACGCGTCCGGTTCGATGCCGCAGCCGGAGTTGCCGTCCACCAACACCGGCGCGCGCAAGCGGGCACGCGCGCGGCGGGACTGCAACTGCGACAACTGTTGCGCCAACAGCTCCTCGGCTTTGAGCCGCTGCCACGCCGGATGGCTGTGGTCTTGCAACGCAGCCAGCGACACATCGGGCGTCGGGTTATGCAAAAAAAAGAGCGCCTTGCGCATATTCCATAAGGGCTGCAGGCCAATTTCTTGTAAATATTGAGCTGGCACGGTGTCGCTTAACTCGGCACGCTGCAACCCGGCTTGCACGGCACGGCGCAGGTAGGTTTGCGGCAACCCGGCCACGCTGGGGTAAACCGGGGTCAGAGCCGTGGCCAGTTCGCCGCCGGCGGGTTTGACCACCGGGTGCATCATGGTCAGGCCCGCAAAACCACCGCGAATCTCACCCCGCACCCGCACCTGTTTACCCACCGCCAGCGCGGTTTGCAGCGACGGGTAAAAGCTAAAAAAGCGCAGCAGGCAAGTGCCGCTGCCATCGTCCAGCGTCACCAACAACTGGCGGTGGCCGCCGAGCTTGACCTCGGTGTGGCGCACCGTGCCCTCGACCTGCGCCACATCTCCCTCGCGCACCTCACACAACCTCACCAGTCGGGTTTCGTCCTCGTAGCGCAATGGCAGGTGCAGTGCCAGGTCAATGGCGCGGTTCAGCCCCAGCTTGCGCAGGGCTTTTTGCGGCGCTGTCAGTGGTTTGGCGGGCGATGACGACATGCGCCCATTGTCTTACCTTGCCGCTACTGCGCGCTCGGCAAGAAACATTTCAATACGGCGGTTTTTGGCACGCCCGGCATCGGAGTTGTTGTCGGCGATCGGTTCGTGTGAACCGCGGCCATCAATCTGGATGCGGTGTGAATCGACCCCGCGCGAAATCAGATAGTCGCGCGCACTGGCGGCGCGGTTGATCGACAAGGGGTTGTTAATGGCATCCGAGCCGGTGCTATCGGTGTGACCGACGATACGCACCTCGGTATTGGGCTGGCCGCTCAAGCCCTGTGCAAACTGGTCAAGCACCGGCCTCAAATTAGACTTGATCGCGGCGCGCCCCGTGTCAAACGAAATGTCACTGGGTATCTCCAGCTTGAGCTGGTTGTCTGCCGTCTGCGTCACTGCAACGCCTGTGCCCGCCGTAGCCTGCTCCATGGCGGCTTTTTTCTTGGCCATCTGTGTCGACCAGATGTAGCCGCCCAAGGCCCCCACGCCCGCTCCGACGGCCGCTGATTTGCCGCTGTCGCCAATCGCCACCCCGGCCAGTGCGCCCACACCGGCGCCAATGGCGGCGCTGCGTTGCGCGTCTGACATGTCAGCGCAGCCGCTGACCAGCAACACCAGTGCGCTCATGCCCGAAACGGCGGCACGGGCCGAAAATGTAAAAGTTGTCATGATGCTTCTTCCTTTTGCGTGGTTTGAAACCGCTATTTAAGCACTCTGGTCAGGCCACGTGGGTGCGCTGGCACACAATAAAAGCTTGCGCCTGCGACAATCCCGATCCCTTTTACTTGGCACGGGGCTGGTTCGCCCCTCAAGCAGCATGCACAACCCATCCGCCAGCGCCGCGCGCACCTTCACCCTCAGTGACTTTGATTTTGATCTGCCCCCAGAGCTGATTGCCCAGCACCCTGCCACTGAGCGCAGCGCCTCGCGCCTGTTGGTCGGCACGGGCAAGGTTCCGGTAGACCGCATCTTTCGCGACTTGCCAACACTGATGCAACCCGGCGACCTGATGGTGTTCAACGACACCCGGGTCATGAACGCGCGCCTGTTTGGCGAAAAAACCACCGGCGGCAAGCTGGAGCTGCTGATTGAGCGCGTGCTGGGCGGCAACCAGGTCGCGGCGCACATGCGGGTGAGCAAAAAACCCGAGGTGGGCGCTACCGTGCGCCTGGTCAGCACCCCTGGCAGCGACGACCATGTCAGCGCCACGCTACTGGGGCGCTGGCCTGATGAACAGGGGCCGCTGTTTCGTTTTGTGCTCTCCAACGACGCGGGCGACGATCCTTTGGCCATCATGACGCGTCACGGCCATGTGCCGCTGCCGCCCTACATCACCCACAGCGACAGCGCCGAAGATGCGCAGCGTTACCAAACCGTGTTTGCCAAGCACATCGGTGCAGTGGCCGCGCCCACCGCTGCCCTGCACTTTGACGAGGCCTTGCTGGCCGCTATCGATGCACGAGGTGTGCAGCGTGCCCATGTCACGCTGCACGTGGGGGCGGGCACGTTTCAACCCGTCAAAACCGAAAACCTGGCTGAACACCAGATGCACAGCGAGTGGTTTGAAGTACCGGTGGCGACGCAGCAAGCCATTGCCGATTGCCGCGCGCGCGGGGGTCGCGTGGTGGCGGTGGGTACGACCAGCGTGAGGGCGCTGGAGTCATGGGCGGCTTCTGTCAAAACAAATGGACCCAGGGCACACGGTCGCTGCGCAACAGATGAGCTGACCCCATTTGTTGTCGATGCATCGACCATGCCATTTTCTGGCGACACGCGCATCTTCATCACGCCGGGGTTCGAGTTCAAGCTGGTTGATGTGCTCATCACCAACTTTCACCTTCCCAAGTCGAGCCTGATGATGCTGGTGAGCGCCTTTGCCGGGCACGACCATGTCATGGCGCTGTATGCCCACGCCATCGCTGAAAAATACCGCTTTTTCAGCTATGGTGATTCGATGCTGTTGATACCGCAACAATTTAAGAAACACTTAAACCCAAACAATCCATTAGGGCATGAATGCATGGCGAGGTGAGTTGTGAGGCAGTTTGGCTGGCCGAGAGGCGTTCATAGCCGTAGCTATGGACGACGAACGGACGGGCAAAATGGCCGCAAATCACGCCGCCAGGCATCATGCAGGCACGAAGTCCCGCCTAATGGATTGTTTGGGTTAAAGGCAGCTGTCGCATAATCTTGCGGTGTGATCCCTTAGGAAAAATCGGCATGAACAATTTTCAGAAGCGCACTGCGATTCGTATCGCTGCAGTTAGCGTTATTCTGGTCTGCCTGGCCAGCCCTTTGGCTTGGTATATTGCCCGAGAAAACGCCGAACAAGCGATTGTTTCTTTGGCGATTGAAGAGTCTGGACGCATGCTGCACCGCTACGATGCGGTGAATCTGGACAGCACCGATGCCGCTACCAAAGCACAGGACGCAGCACAAACCATCTCGGGCGGCATGTTTGACATTGTCGAGATTTATGACAGTTACGGCAAAAAGTTAGCCGCTGTCAGCACCACCGACGGCAAGTCGATCGAGTCGTCATTGCCACACCATGGCAAGCCCAATTACCCAACTGCGTTTTATCGTGGCACCAAATTGCCGGGTGGCATTTGGGCGCTGCGGGTGTTTGTGCCGTTGCGCGATTCAGCCACCGACTTGTCACGTCCCATCACAGGTTATTTTGAAGGCGTGCGTGTCATGCCGCAGTGGCAACAAGACCAAATTTTTTCCAGCGCCTGGACGGCCGCGTTGTTGGTCGGGCTGGCCGCCCTGCTGTGTGGCGCAGTGCTGTACCCGGTGGTGGTGCACTTGTCTGCTGACAACGAGAAAAAAACCCGCGAAGTGCTGGACTCGCACATTTCCATGATGGAAGCCCTGGGTCGGGCCATTGCCAAACGCGACTCCGACACCGGCGCGCACAACTACCGTGTCGCCTGGATTGCGGCCGGCATTGCGGAAAAAATGGGCATTGCCGGTAACGCCATGCAGGCCTTGATTGCCGGGAGTTTTTTGCATGACGTGGGCAAGATCGGCATACCTGATGCGATTTTGCTCAAGCCCGGCAAGCTCGACGATGCCGAGATGACCATCATGCGCACCCACGTCAACCAGGGCAAAGACATCGTGGTCGGCGCAGGCTGGCTCGACGGTGCGCAAGACGTGGTGGCCGCGCACCATGAGAAATGGAACGGCAGCGGCTACCCCGAGCAACTGGCTGGCGAGGCCATTCCGCTGCCGGCCCGGATTTTTGCCGTGGCCGACGTGTTTGACGCGCTGTGCTCCAAGCGCCCCTACAAAGAACCCATGAGTTTTGAGGCCAGCATGGCCATTCTTGAGAAAGACACCGGCAGCCACTTTGACCCCAGTGTCATGGCAGTCTTCAAACCCATGGCGCGCGCCATTTACGACCAGCTTGCGGGTTGCGACGAAGAGGCCACGCGCAAACTACTGCAAGACCGGGTGAAACACCATTTTGAGCAATGAGCCTGGCCACTCAGGGCTTGGCGAAATAAGTCACCGACGGCAAACCCTGGTAGTCCACATCCTGCGTCCAGAAGGTGGCGCCCAGTTCCAGCGCCAGGCTGTACATCATGGCATCGGCCATGGCCAGGCGGTGTTGGGCGGCGATCTCGGCAGCGGCCACGGCGCGGCGGTCGGTAATCTCCAGCACGCGGCCCAGCCGCATCACCTTCAGGCACTGCGCCACCGCATCTGCAGGCACTTTGCGGCTAAGCACTTTGTGCACTTCAAACAGGGCAATCACCGGCACCAGCAAGGTGGCGCGCTGCTCAATGGGTGCGGCAAACAAATCAGCACGGTCGGTATCGAGCAGGTACTCAATCCAGCCCGATGAATCCACCATGTTCATTCGAACTCCCGATCCGGCTCTTTTTCAATTTCCAGATCGGCCGGGTTCAGGTTGTATTTTTTGAGAATGCCACGGTAGGCACTCATCGGCAATTCAGGCCTGATCACCAGTTCTTGCCCACGCAGTTCAAACTGGATGTGCGAACCCGCACCAATCCCCAGTTTGGCGCGCATGGCGGCGGGTAGGGTCACCTGCCCTTTGCTTGACACAATCGCTTCGGCTTGCATAAAAAATCCTTTACTAAAAATAAAGTAAAGCAGATCATAAAGGTAAAGCGATGCAGACGCAAATCCAGGCAGGCATATCAAAGACAATAGCGCCCAAGCTTTTCATACCCGCCATGACACACGACCACCCGCATCACCACGACCACGACCACGACCACGACCATCACCACGACCACCCCCATGCGCACCCGGCCCAGCCGGTGGTTCAGTTTGACCAGCTGCGCACCGACCCACCTGTGCCCGAGACCGGCTATGCCGGCAGCCATGCCCGCCGTGGCACGCTCACCTTGAACCACGGCATGGTGCAAACGCCGATCTTCATGCCGGTGGGTACCTACGGCACGGTCAAGGGCGTCACGCCCACCAGCCTGGAAGACATGGGCGCGCAAATCATTCTGGGCAACACCTTTCACCTGTGGATGCGCCCGGGGCTGGACGTGATGCAAAGCTTTGGCGGCTTGCACGACTTTGAGCGCTGGCGCAAACCGATCCTGACCGACTCGGGCGGCTTTCAGGTCTGGAGCCTGGGTGCCATGCGCAAAATCACCGAGGAAGGGGTGCACTTTTCCAGCCCGGTCAACGGCGACAAACTCTTCATGTCGCCCGAAGTGAGCATGCAAATTCAGACCGTGCTCAACAGCGACATTGCCATGCAGCTCGATGAATGCACACCGTATCTGTCTGTAGAGCCCAAGACCAAAGGGCAAGTCACTACCGAAAGTGAAGCACGCAAAAGCATGGAAATGAGCCTGCGCTGGGCCAAACGCAGCCAGGCCGAGTTTGCCCGGCTGGAGAACCCCAACGCGCTGTTTGGCATTGTGCAAGGCGGCATGTTTGAGCACCTGCGCCAGGAGTCTTTAGAGGCATTGGTGGAGATGGATTTTCCGGGTTACGCCGTAGGCGGCGTCAGCGTGGGCGAGCCCAAAGACGAAATGCTGCGCATCATGGCGCACACCCCGCACCGCCTGCCGTGGCACAAACCGCGTTACCTGATGGGTGTCGGCACGCCTGAAGACCTGGTGGAAGGTGTGGCCGCAGGTGTTGACATGTTTGACTGCGTCATGCCCACGCGAAACGCGCGCAACGGCACGCTGTTCACCCGCTTTGGCGACCTGAAAATGCGCAACGCGCGCCACAAGTCAGACCACGGCCCGCTCGACGCCACCTGCACCTGCTACACCTGCAAGGGCATCACCCGCCCGGGCGGCGTGGTCAGCGGCGGCTTTAGCCGTGCCTACCTGCACCACCTGGATCGCTGCGGTGAAATGCTCAGCCCGATGCTGCTGACCATCCACAACCTGCACTACTACCTGAACCTGATGCGCGAGGTGCGCGCGGCGCTGGATGCGGGCAGGTTTGGCGCGTTTCGGGCGCAGTTCAAGGTTGATCGCGCGCGTGGGGTGTAGTCCAGTATTGCGTTAGCTGATGTAAATTCGCGATGCCAAGCCTTGGCTGTTTATCCCCTCCAGAGGTAGCTTTCATGAAAATTCTGTTTCGCGCGCCTCCGCGCTTCACCGCCCAGCTGCTTGGCAGTTGGCTGCTGATCTCTTCCAACATTTCCATGGCAGCGTCCCTCGCCCCGGTTGCAGCAGAACACGGCATGGTGGTGACCGCCCAGCATTTAGCCACACAAGTTGGCGTGGATGTGCTCAAGCAGGGCGGTAACGCGATTGATGCCGCAGTGGCCGTAGGCTATGCCCTGGCCGTGGTGTATCCGGCGGCAGGCAATTTGGGCGGTGGCGGTTTCATGACGCTGCAATTGGCCGATGGCCAAAAAACTTTCCTGGACTTTCGCGAAAAGGCTCCGCTGGCAGCCACGGCCAACATGTACCTGGGTCAAGACGGCAACGTGGTCAAGGGTCTGAGCACTGATGGCCACCTGGCCGTGGGTGTGCCGGGCAGCGTGTCGGGGTTGGAATACGCGCGCCAAAAATATGGCACACGTGATCGCGCGCAACTGCTCAAGCCAGCGATTGAACTGGCGCAACAGGGCTTCAATCTGACCCAGGGTGACATTGACATTCTGCACACGGCCACCGCGGCTTTTGGCAAAGACAAGGCCTCGGGCGCCATCTTTTTAAAGCATGGCCAGCCCTTCAAGGTGGGCGACAAATTGGTGCAAAAAGACCTGGCCAAAACACTGCAGAGAATCAGCCACCGTGGCACCAGCGGGTTCTACCAGGGACCGGTGGCTGCGGCCCTGGTCAAGTCGAGCCAGAGCGGCGGTGGCATCCTGACCCAAGCCGATCTGGATCAGTATCGCACCCGTGAGTTGGCACCCATCGAATGCGATTACCGGGGCTACCACGTGGTGTCAGCGCCTCCGCCGAGTTCCGGCGGCGTCGTCATTTGCGAAATGCTGAACATCCTGGAGGGCTACCCGCTCAAAGAATTGGGCTTTCGCTCAGCCCAGTCGGTGCATTATCAGATTGAGGCCATGCGCCACGCCTATGTGGACCGCAACAGTTACCTTGGTGACCCTGATTTCGTCACCAACCCGGTCGACCGCCTGACCGACAAAGCGTATGCAGCCCAAATCCGCGCGGTCATTGACCCCAACCGTGCGGCCATCTCGAAGGAACTCCGTCCCGGCGTGGCACCGCACGAAGGCAGCAACACCACGCACTACTCCATTGCCGACCGCTGGGGCAACGCGGTGGCCGTCACCTACACCCTCAACGACTGGTTTGGCACCAAGATCACCGCCGCTGGCACCGGCGTGCTGCTGAACAATGAAATGGACGACTTCACCGCCAAGGTAGGCGTGCCCAATCTTTACGGCCTGGTGCAAGGCCAAGCCAATGCCATTGCGCCGGGCAAGCGCCCGCTCTCTTCCATGAGCCCTACGATCGTCAACAAGGATGGCAAACCGGTGCTGGTGCTGGGCACCCCCGGGGGCAGTCGAATCATTACCGCCGTACTGCTGACGTTGCTGAACACCATTGACTACGGCATGACGGTACAAGAGGCGGTTGACGCGCCGCGCTTTCACCAGCAGTGGCTACCTGACCTGACATCGGTCGAAGCCTTCGCCTTCTCACCCGACACGCGCACGCTATTGGAGGCTGCCGGCCACAAGCTGGGCCCGGCGCAACCCGCCAACCACATGGCAGCTATTCTTATCGGCGCACCTGCGCTGGGCGGGAAACCGGTTGGAAAAAATCGGTTTTATGGTGCCAACGACCCACGCCGCAACAGCGGTCTGGCCCTGGGCTTCTAAGTCAAGAATATTCAACCTCCAGCTGCCTTCGTTGCCGTGCAAAAGGTATACGGTTGGCGCTGGCAAGCGTTCTGCACCTTCGGGCAATGAGGCTGGTGCGATGGGGGGGGAACGCCAATGATGTTTTAAGCTTTGATAGCCATGGTGGTGTTGATCGCCTGCAAGGCCGCATTCAGCACCTGCGGGTAAGGGGCTCTGGCATCCAGGTCTAAAACCTGTGCGCCATTAAAATGCAAACGGGGCATCACCGAACTTTTGTCGCGTAGCTCCGCCAGGCTATGGTCGGGCTTGCGCGCGTGTGCGGTATCGGCATCGATATTGAGACGGATCACCAGCGCTGGTTTTTGCTGAGCCATCCACTGGTACAAGCTTTGTTCACGCGCCACAAGCTTGCGCACCAACCAGTTATGGGTTGGATCAACTGTAAGACCCGGGCCGTCGTAATGGAAGCCAGGAATCTCGGCCTGCGGGTAACGGTCTGCAATCACCCGCACGCCACGTTGCGACAGACGAATCACGCGCCGCAACTGCGTTGCACGCCACATCGAAAGCAAATGCATCACCAACGCAGTACCAGTACCAGGCAATTTCAGTTTCATGTCTTGAGCCCGTTGAGCTTTAGCAGCAAGATAGCGCTCAAGCCTGACTCCGATCACTGGCAAGTTTTTAATTTTGTCACCCATTTCGCCGGAAACCAGACCCAAATAACGTCGCTCAGCCATACCCTTGCTACGCAGGTGGGTCAGCAAATCTGCAGTCAGGGTTGACTTGCCGGTACCGTCGCAGCCCACAACAGCCACAACACCAGGAAGGAATGCGGGGGGCTCAACAGCGTGGTTCATGAATTCAGGCATTGGGGGCAGGTGTTGGTTCAGTTTCAAAATAACAGCAGGTCACTGTCAGCAACCTTTAAAGATATCACAGCACGATCAAGACAGAACACCCGCTTCTTTGACATGCATCAGCGCCGCGAATTGTGTGGCAACTCGCCGCCCTGCGGTGTCATGAGTGTTGCGCTGATGGCAGCCAAAGCGGCATCGAGTACCTGTGCATACGCGTCTCGCCCGTCCAGTTCAAGAATGTGTGCGTCATTAAAGTGAAGGGTTGGAATCACGTTCACCTTGTCGCGCAGCATCGCTAGTTTGTGGTCGGGCTTGCGCGAATGCGCGGTATCTGCGTCAATATTGATCCGAATCACGAGTGCTGGAACATGGTCAGCCATCCATTGATACAAGCGCTGTTCTCTTGCTGCGAGTTTTCGTGCCAGCCAGCTTTGCGCGTTCACGGCTCCCAGACCCGGACCATCGAAGTAAAAACCGGGCGTTTGCGCTTGCGGGTAGCGATCGGTGATCACCACTTTTCCGTCACGGCACAGCGCCAGCATGCGGCGGAACTTGTGCGCACGCCAGAGCGAGAGAAGAAAAATAACCAGTGTCGTGATGGCATCCGGAGCGGTGGTTTTCTTGCTGTGCGCCCGCTCTGCCTTGCGAACCAAATAGCGTCCGAATGGCGCACCGATCAGCGGCAGGCTTCTGATTCGCTCGGCTATGTTGCCAGATGACTGACCAAGGTAAATGAGCGCTGCCGGACCTTGACTCCGCAAATGGGTGAGCAAATCTGCGCTTAGCGTGGACTTGCCTGAACCGTCGCAGCCAATCACAGCTATAACACGGGTAAGTGTTTGGCGTTGCATCACGCCCCCTGACTGGTTAAGCTCATGCCCGCAGCCCGTCATGCAACGCCACCAGCGCCAGCGTGATGCGGTGACTGGGGTCGAGGTAAATCATCGGCTTGGATTGCTCGTGCGACTCGCGGATGCGCACTGAAGATGGCAGGTAGGGCTGCAGCACTGGTAAACCTTCTGCAATCAGCTCGCTCACCATGCGCTGGGGCAAATTGGCCCGGGCCTGAAACTGGTTCACCACAATGCCATCCACCTGCAACTCGGGGTTGTGGTCGGCACGGATTTCGTTCACGCTCTCCATCAGGGCGTAAAGCGCCTGGCGCGAGAAGCTGTCACAGTCAAACGGAATCAGGCAACCGGTGGCACCAATCAGCGCGGCGCGGGTATAGAAATTGAGCGCGGGTGCGGTGTCGATGTAAATGCGGTCATAGGTTTCGTCAAGCTGCTTCAGGGCTTCGCGAAGCTTGTAGATTTTTTGTCTTGATTCGAGCTTGACCACCAGTTCGTTCAGGGCCGGGCTGGAGGCCATCACGTCCAGGTTCTCAAACGGTGTGCCAAGCACAAAATCGCTGGCGGGAATATTGCGAAAACTGTAGCTCAGGCTGTGTTCAAAGAACCCGGCCACGGTGGGCTGACCATCTGCCACCTGGCCACCCAGCAGGTAGCTAGTGGAATTGCCCTGCGGATCCAGGTCGATGACCAGCGTGCGCAAGCCCTGGCTAGCGCTGATGGCGGCCAAGTTGCAGGTGATGGTGGACTTGCCAACGCCCCCCTTTTGGTTGAACACGACGATAGGCATGTGTAACTCCTTGTTGCAAACAGACGAACGTGGGACTAAGGTTTCATTGTCGTCGTTGAATCGGCATTTTTGCCGACGTTAATCATCAGCTAAATCTGATTTATAAATCAATTTATTTGAATTTTCATGATGAATAAGCCTGCCTATAGTTCAACCCATCGCATTACCACAACCGGAGACAACCCATGGATCAATCCAACCGTTACGCCGACCTGAGCCTGAGTGAAGAAGAACTGATCAAAGGCGGCCAGCACATTTTGTGCGCCTACAAAATGGCCCCCAAAGACGCTCTGGACTACCTAGAGGCGGCGGCCCACTTTGCCGCCGAGTCGTCCACCGGCACCAACGTGGAGGTTTCCACCACCGACGATTTCACCAAGGGTGTGGACGCACTGGTCTACCACATTGACCCAGCCACGGAAGACATGCGCATTGCCTACCCGCTGGCGCTGTTTGACCGCAACATCACTGACGGGCGCTTCATGCTGGTGTCGTTTTTGACCCTGGCCATTGGCAACAACCAGGGCATGGGCGACATCAAACACGCCAAGATGGTGGATTTTTATGTGCCTGAGCGCGTCATTCAGATGTTTGACGGCCCGGCCAAAGACATCAGTGACCTGTGGCGCATTCTGGGCCGCCCGGTGAAAGACGGTGGCTACATCAGCGGCACCATCATCAAACCCAAACTCGGCCTGCGCCCCGAGCCGTTTGCGCAGGCGGCTTACCAGTTCTGGTTGGGTGGCGACTTCATCAAGAACGACGAACCACAAGGCAACCAGGTGTTTTCGCCGATCAAAAAGACGATTCCCCTGGTGTATGACGCGCTCAAACGCGCCCAGGACGAGACCGGCCAGGCCAAGCTGTTCTCGATGAACATCACCGCCGACGACCACTACGAGATGTGCGCCCGTGCCGACTTTGCGCTGCAAACCTTTGGCACCGATGCCGACAAGCTGGCATTTTTGGTGGACGGTTTTGTCGGCGGCCCCGGCATGATCACCACGGCTCGGCGGCAGTACCCCAACCAATACCTGCACTACCACCGTGGCGGTCACGGCATGGTCACCAGCCCCAGCGCCAAACGCGGCTACACCGCTTTTGTGCTGGCCAAGATGAGCCGCCTGCAGGGTGCATCGGGCATCCACGTCGGCACCATGGGCCACGGCAAGATGGAAGGCGAGAGCGACGACCGCGTGATTGCCTACATGATTGAGCGCGACGAATGCCAAGGCCCGGTCTATTTCCAAAAATGGTATGGCATCAAACCCACTACCCCCATCGTCTCGGGCGGCATGAACGCGCTGCGACTGCCCGGCTTTTTTGACAACCTGGGCCACGGCAACATCATCAACACCGCCGGTGGCGGCTCTTACGGCCACATCGACTCGCCCGCCGCCGGGGCCATCTCGCTGCGCCAGGCGTATGAATGCTGGAAAGCTGGTGCCGACCCGATTGAATGGGCCAAAGAGCACCGCGAATTTGCCCGTGCGTTTGAGTCGTTCCCGGGCGATGCAGATCGGCTGTTCCCAGGCTGGCGGCAAAAGCTGGGGGTGTGAACCCGCATGACCGCTGCAAGCAGCAGCGTTAAAAAAGCCCCTGAAAAGGGGCTTTTTGTTATGCTTTTAATAGCTACTCGCCCTTTGTTTACATGGGCTAGAGGCCTTTTTTGTTTATAACATTCAGCAGCTTGGCATGTACCCCGCCAAAGCCGCCATTGCTCATGCACAAAATGTGGTCACCGCCGCGCGCGGCCTGCGCCACTTGTTCGACCAATGCCTCAATGCTGTCGGCCACCTGGGCACGCTCGCCCATCGGTGCCAGCGCCTCGGTGGCATTCCAGCCCAGGCCGCCGCTGTGGCAGAAAGCCAGGTCAGCGTGCACCAGGCTCCAAGGCAGTTGCGCCTTCATGGTGCCGAGTTTCATGGTGTTGGAGCGCGGCTCAAACACCGCCAGAATGCGCTCACCCGCCTTCAGGGTGCGGCGCAAGCCGTCTACCGTGGTGCGGATCGCCGTGGGGTGGTGGGCAAAGTCGTCGTACACAGTGATGTCACCGGTAGCGGTTTTGATGGTTCCACGCAGCTCCATGCGGCGTTTCACATTCTCAAAGCGACCCAGCGCCTGCGCAGCAACTTCGGGTGAAACCCCCACGTGTTCTGCTGCTGCGATGGCCGCCAGGGCGTTGAGCTGGTTGTGGATGCCGCTCAGTGGCCAGCTCACGTGACCCACCCGCTGACCTTGCTGCAAGACATCAAAGTCGTGGGCTTCGCCCTGGGCGGTGAAGTCGCTCACCGCCGCGCCAAAGCTGCGCACCTGGCTCCAGCAACCCATGTGCAGCACGCGAGCCAGGCTTTCTTCGAGCCCATTGACCACCACGCGGCCGCTACCCTGTGCGCCTGCGCCGGGCACGGTACGCACCAAGTGGTGAAATTGACGCTCGATGGCAGCCAGATCATCAAAGATGTCGGCATGATCGAATTCCAGGTTGTTCAGCACGGCGGTGCGTGGACGGTAGTGCACAAACTTGCTGCGTTTGTCAAAAAAGGCGGTGTCGTATTCGTCGGCCTCAATCACAAAGGTCTTGCCTTGCCCCAGCCGCGCCGATACGCCAAAGTTAAGCGGCACGCCACCGACCAGAAAACCCGGCTGCAAGCCTGCAGTGTGCAAAATCCAGCTGGTCATGGCCGTGGTGGTGGTTTTGCCATGGGTGCCGGCAATGGCGATCACATGGCGACCTTGCAACACCTGTTCCGACAGCCATTGCGGTCCACTGGTGTAGGGCAGGCCCGCGTCCAGAATGGCTTCCATCAATGGAAACTTGGGCGTTCCGTCCGCCAGGTGAGCGCGGCTGACCACATTGCCGACCACAAACACATCGGGTTGGAGTGCCAGTTGCTCCGCTCCAAAGCCTTCGATCAGGTCAATGCCCAAGGCGCGCAGCTGGTCGCTCATCGGCGGATAAACGCCCGCATCGCAGCCGCTAACTTTGTGACCCGCTTCACGCGCCAAGGCTGCCAGCCCCCCCATGAAGGTACCGCAGATGCCAAGAATATGAATATGCATGCGCAGATTTTAGGCGGCAGTGGCAGCTGCGCTGAAGGCAGTGAACCAGCTTCAATGCCCGGCTGGCATGGCTTGCATGCAAAGCAAGGCAAAATGCAGCGCATGACAGATACAAGCTTGGAAATTGCTGCACTGGCTGCGCGTTGGGTGGTGGAAGAAGGGCTTGAATATGGCCCGGCCAAACAGCGCGCGGCCAAACAATTAGGCGTGCATGGCCGCGCCGCCTTGCCCGCCAATGATTTGCTTGAGGAGGCGGTGAGAGACTACATTGCCGTCTTCTGCGCCGACACCCAAGCCCAGGAGTTGGCCGCCTTGCGCCAGCTGGCGTTGCACTGGATGGATCGTCTGGCCGTGTTTCGGCCGCATTTGGGCGGGGCGGTATGGCGTGGCACGGCCACCAAAAATTCTGACATTTACTTGCAGTTGTTTTGTGATGACTGCAAATCAGCTGAAATTGCACTCATTGACCAACGCGTTAACTACCTTCCCCGAACCGTAACCGGCTTCACTGGCACTGAAGTTGAAGCCTTGAGCGTGCACGCCTTTTGCCCCGCACTGAAAGAAGAAATTGGCGTGCACTTGATGGTGTATGACTTTGATGATGTGCGTGGTGCGCTTAAACCCGATGCCCGTGGCCGTGCGCCGCGCGGCGATGCAGTGGCACTGCGCCGCTTGATGGAGGAACTTCTCACATGACAACTGGTGTTACTCCACCCAAAGTGTCCCGGCGCGGCTGGCTGGCGGCCTCCACCGGCCTTGCCCTGGCAGGCGTTGGTGCAGGGCTGACCTGGCGCACCTCGCAACGCCAAAACAAAGCCCTGTCAAAGGCCGAGCAGCAGTTTTGGCAGCAGCAGTTTACCCAGCCAGATGGTCACACCCTGATCGCCAGCGCCCTGAAAGGCAAGCCGTTGGTGCTGAATTTTTGGGCAACCTGGTGTCCCCCTTGTATTGATGAACTTCCGTTATTGAACGCTTTTTTCAATAAAAATAAGGCCAACGGCTGGCAAGTGCTTGGATTGGCCGTTGACCAAGCCACGCCTGTCAATCGCTTTTTAGCCCAATCCCCACTGGCTTTTCCAGTAGCATTAGCCGGATTTCCCGGCATTGAAGTTAGCAAATCACTTGGGAATTTGAACGGCAGCTTGCCGTTTACCGTAGTTTTTAACCCTGCGGGTCAAGTCGTGCACCGTAAAATGGGACGCCTGAATCCTGAAGACCTTGATGCGTGGGCGCGCTTGCCAATTTGATCATCCAGTCGACCTACATGTAAACTAGGACTCTTTTGACTTGATTTGACGAAAATTATTGCACGTTAGCTAAAAATAAAGCGCAATTCTGTTTGTCACCCTATTTCCCCCGTTGGAGACCTTATGGATCTTAGAAAACTCAAAACTCTGATTGACCTGGTATCAGAATCAAACGTCTCGGAGCTCGAAATCACTGAAGCAGAAGGCAAAGTCCGCATCGTCAAAGGCACAACCATGATGGTGCAGCAATATGCGCCAGTGGCTCTGCCTGTCGCATCCCCTGCGCCTGTTACGGCAAGTACAGCGCCCGTGGCCGCTGCGGCTCCGGTTGAATCGGGCCATACCGTCAAGTCACCCATGGTGGGCACTTTTTACCGGGCGGCTTCTCCCGGAGCCAAATCATTTGTCGAAATTGGTGACACGGTCAAGGAAGGCGACACCCTGTGCATCATTGAGGCCATGAAAATCCTCAATGAAATTGAGTCCGACAAAGCCGGCACGGTGCGCAAGATTTTGTCAGACAACGGTCTCGCAGTGGAATACGGACAGCCCCTGTTCATCATCGAATAAGGCCAGACACAGCCCATGTTTAAGAAAATTCTGGTTGCCAACCGGGGTGAGATTGCCCTGCGGATTCAACGTGCTTGCCGTGAGCTTGGCGTTCAGGCGGTGATGGTCTATTCAGAAGCTGACCGCGAAGCCAAATACGTCAAGCTGGCTGAAGAAGCGGTGTGCATCGGCCCGGCGGCATCGGCATTCAGTTACCTGAACATGCCTGCCATCATCTCGGCGGCCGAGGTAACCGATGCCGAAGCCATTCACCCTGGCTATGGCTTTCTGAGTGAAAACGCTGATTTTGCCGAACGGGTGGAGCGCAGCGGCTTCCAGTTTATTGGTCCTACACCAGAGTCGATTCGCCTGATGGGCGACAAGGTGTCTGCCAAACAGGCCATGATCAAAGCCGGGGTGCCTTGCGTGCCCGGCTCTGAAGGCGAATTGCCCGATGACCCGATGCAAATCAAGCGCATGGCCAAGTCGGTGGGTTATCCGGTCATCATCAAGGCGGCAGGCGGTGGCGGCGGGCGCGGCATGCGTGTGGTGCATACCGAAGCCGCACTGGTCAATGCCGTGGCCATGACCAAAGCAGAGGCTGGTGCAGCCTTTGGCAACCCGGCGGTCTACATGGAAAAGTTTTTGCAAAACCCGCGCCATGTGGAAATCCAAATCCTAGCCGACAAATACAAGAACGCGGTTTACCTGGGAGAGCGCGACTGTTCGATGCAGCGTCGGCATCAAAAGGTCATCGAAGAAGCACCTGCGCCCGGAATCCCGCGAAAATTGATTGAGCGCGTGGGCGAGCGTTGCGTGGCAGCCTGCAAGCGCATTGGCTACCGGGGCGCAGGCACCTTTGAATTCCTGTACGAAGACGGCGAGTTTTACTTCATAGAGATGAACACCCGGGTGCAGGTGGAGCACCCGGTGACCGAACTGACCACCGGCATTGACATTGTCAAAACACAAATCATGGTGGCGGCGGGCGAAAAACTGCCCTTCACGCAGCGACAAATCCAGATTCGCGGCCACGCCATTGAGTGCCGACTGAACGCCGAAGATGCCTACAAATTTACACCGTCTCCCGGTCGCATCACCATGTGGCATCCGCCGGGCGGGCCCGGGGTGCGGGTGGATTCGCATGTGTACACCAACTATTTTGTGCCGCCCAATTACGACTCGATGATTGGCAAAATCATTGTGCATGGCGACACCCGCGAACAGGCGTTGGCACGCATGCGCACCGCTCTGGGCGAAACCGTGGTGGAAGGCATCAACACCAACTTGGCCTTGCACCGCGAATTGATGGTGGATGCCAAGTTCATGGAAGGTGGCACCAACATCCATTACCTTGAAGGTTGGTTGGCCAACCATAGCCGTTGATTGGAAGCCCTTGCATGTTTGAACTCCGATTGATGTGCCCTGAGCGTCAGGTGGAACCCCTGAGCGAAGCGCTGGACGCGCTGGACGCGCTGAGCGTCAGCGTTGAAGATGCAGATGCCCAAACCGATGCCGAGCAAGCCTTGTTTGGCGAACCCGGCATGCCGCCACCTAAAGGGGGCTGGCAGCGTTCACGTATGCTGGCACTGTTTGGCAACCGTGAGCAAGCCCAAGGTGCGCTTGAGCTGTTGCAGGTGCAAGATTTCTTTGCTGGCTGCGAGGTACTGGGCATTCAGAATGTGCCCGAGCAAGACTGGGTGCGTTTGACGCAGTCCCAGTTTGCACCGGTAAACATCACGCCAGAATTCTGGATTGTTCCAACCTGGCATGAACCACCCGCACAAGCCCGCATCGTCATCCGCCTAGACCCCGGTCTGGCTTTTGGCACCGGCACGCATCCCACCACGCGCATGTGCTTGCGCTGGATTGCGCGACAGGCAAGCGCCGATCAATCGGCTCTGACACGCGTGCTGGACTATGGTTGTGGCTCGGGCATTCTGGGCATTGCTGCTGCCAAATTTGGCGCCCCCGAAGTGGATGCGGTTGACATTGACCCGGCCGCTGTGGAGTCCACCGTTTTGAATGCACAGGCCAACCATGTGGCCATCCGTTCGGGCTTGTCAGAGATTGCACAAGGACTTTACCCGACCGTGCTGGCCAATATTTTGGCAACCCCGTTGAAAGTATTGGCACCGCTACTGTGGTCTCACCTAGCGCCTGGTGGTCATTTGGTGCTGGCGGGAATTCTGGAGCGCCAGACCCAGGAACTCAAAGACGCTTATGCACCCTATTGCGCCTTGCACGTGGCCGACACCGAGGACGGCTGGATACTGATGACTGCGGCGCGCTGACGGCTCCTCCTGCGTGCTTGCTCACCACCTGTAGCCATGAGCCTGTTGACCCGCTGCCCTGCCTGCACCACCCTCTACCGCGTGGTGCCGGATCAATTACGAATCTCTGACGGCTGGGTCAAGTGTGGCCAATGCAGCGAAATTTTTGATGCCTCCAAACACCTGATGGATACAGGGGATCTGATGCCCCCGACCACTGCAACCGAGCAAATTCCAGACGAGCCCCAAGCAAGCAGCCAGCCCCTGCCAGCGGCCAACCAGTGGGCGGTTGATGAAACACCAACCACGTTAGAACCCGAAGAATCGGCGGTGCCAGCGCAGGTTGACCCACCTCTGGTGGCTTCAGAAGTGGCAGAGGTGACCGATGATGCAGTGGTTGCATCCAATTCGAACGCCCTGCAAGACACGTTGCCCGATGACACCGCAGCTAGCCCCCGCGTGCGGTGGGACGACACCCCAAAGACTCTAAATGTCACCCAGGAACCCATACCGACAGTCGAACGCAAAGACCCAGTGCCTTCGTTTTTGATTCAGGCTTCAACCCGTTCACCCTGGAAAAAACCGCTGACACGTGCGGCCTTGCTGTTGGCTGCTGTGCTGCTGTGCCTGACACTGTTTGGTCAATGGCTGTATGTAGAAAAAGATCGGCTCGCAGCGCAGTACCCCGAGATGAAAGTGACCTTAGACCAGTTTTGCACGCTGTCAAATTGCACGGTGATGCCCTTCAGGCAAATTGAATCATTGAGCGTGGACTCTGTAGGCTTCACCCAGCTGGGCAAAGAGACTTACCGGCTCAACTTTGTCGTGAAAAACGCCTCTGCCCTGCCGCTGTCCATGCCTGCGGTAGAGCTGTCCCTGACAGACGCACAAGACCAACCCGCCTATCGACGTGTCTTCAATAGTACAGAACTGGGAAGCAACAATCAGGTGATCAGCGCAGGCGCTGAATGGGCGGCCAGCGCGGTGCTGAAGGTCAACTCTGAAACCACCGAAAAACCTGTTCGGGGATACCGCCTGTTGATTTTTTATCCCTGACATTCACACCCATCGGCGCACAGAAAAAGAAAAAAGCCCGGTGCACAAGTGCAGCGGGCTTGCATCGATGGGTTCGATGCTCAGGGCTTTGAACCCGTGGGAAACGGCCAGGCTGCTTGTGGGCTGAGCGTGGTTTTTGCAGCTGGAGCGGTTTTTTTCGCTGCAGGCTTCTTCGCTGCTGGTTTTTTTGCAGCCACAGCTTTCTTCGCTTCTGGTTTTGCGGCAGGCTTTTTGACCGGGGTAACTTTCTTCGCTACAGCTTTTTTAGCTGGTGCCGCTTTTTGGGCTGATGCCGCTTTTTTGGCGGGCATCGCTTTTTTGGCGGGCGCCGCTTTTTTGGCAGCAGGATTCTTTGCTGGAGCGGCTTTCTTGGCTACTGGCTTTTTGACTGGTGCCGCTTTCTTGGCGGGTGCAGCTTTCTTGGCCACTACTTTTTTGGCTGGCGCTGCAGCCTTTTTGACGACTGCTGCTTTTTTAGCAGGAGCCGCTTTCTTTGCTACAGCCTTTTTGGCTGGAGCCGCTTTCTTTACCACAGCCTTTTTGGCTGGTGTCGCTTTTTTTGAGGCTGGTTTTTTTGCAGTTGCCATTGAGTTCTCCTTGATCAATTTACAAAGAGCACTTCGCGCAAACAGTTTGCGTCAAGTGATCCATGATGTTGGGCAGGTTCCCAGCACCATGAACGGGGGAACACAAAGCCTGCCAACCGCCAGCGGCACTGCAGGTTTGTAAAAATATAAAAGTTATCACCAGCACTTATTCCCAGGACAGGGCACCACCGGATTGGTATTCAATGACACGGGTTTCGAAGAAATTCCGTTCTTTCTTCAAATCAATCATCTCGCTCATCCACGGGAACGGATTTTCTTCGTTGGAAAACAAGGCATCCAGACCAATTTGGGTGGCGCGACGGTTGGCGATGTAGCGCAGGTAACCTTTAAACATGGACGCATTCATGCCCAGCACACCGCGTGGCATGGTGTCCTCGGCGTAACGGTATTCAAGATCCACGGCAGTTTCAAACAGAGCCTTGATCTCGGCTTTGAATTCAGGTGTCCAGAGCAGTGGATTTTCAAGCTTAAGCTGGTTGATCAGGTCAATGCCAAAATTGCAATGCATGGACTCATCACGCAAAATGTATTGGTATTGTTCAGCCGCACCCGTCATTTTGTTTTGTCGACCCAACGCCAGAATTTGCGTGAAACCCACGTAGAAAAACAAACCTTCCATCAGGCAGGCAAACACAATCAATGACTTGAGTAGGGTTTGGTCTGCTTCAGGTGTACCGGTTTTGAAAGCCGGATCCATGATGGCTTCAATGAACGGGATCAAAAACTCGTCTTTGTCACGGATCGATTGCACCTCTTGGTAGGCACTGAAAATTTCACCTTCATCCAAGCCCAGCGACTCCACAATGTACTGGTAGGCGTGGGTATGGATAGCCTCTTCAAAGGCCTGACGCAGCAAAAACTGGCGACATTCGGGAGCCGTGATGTGCCGGTAAGTACCCAGCACAATGTTGTTGGCAGCCAGTGAATCCGCGGTTACAAAAAAACCAAGGTTGCGTTTGATGATGCGGCGTTCGTCTTCACTCAATCCATGCGGGTCTTTCCACAAGGCAATGTCGCGTGTCATGTTGACTTCTTGCGGCATCCAGTGGTTGGCGCAACTGGAGAGGTATTTATCCCAAGCCCATTTGTATTTGAACGGCACCAGCTGATTGACATCGGTCTTGCCGTTGATGATGCGTTTGTCTGCGGCGTTGATCCGGCGGTGAGAACTAGCAACGCTTGGCGTGGCTAGCGTTGCTGCATTTGCATTTGCATTTGCATTTGCATTTGCAGGCAAAGTTCCGAATTCAGAAAGCTGTGCCTGCAGCCGCAGATTTAACTGGCTGGAAGATGGTGGCAAGCTAGCAGTAGGTGTGACTTCTTCGTCCCAGGACAACATAGTTATTTCCGATAGATGAATTATGAGAGCGTGTGAAAAAAATTGAAAGCATTTGTATGTGAAATTGTTCTGATGCAAACACAAATGTGGTGATTGCGCATCGCCTCAGAACCATCACACACTATTTATTGGCATGACTCGCACGTAGGGTCATCGACACCACAAAATTTAATGTCTGTGGCGGGCATGTTTTGCAGTTGCAATTGAGCATCGGCCGCAGCTTTATCCAGCGCACTCATACCTTGTGAAGCAGCATTTCCACCACCAGAAGAAACCGCATTAAGGCGACCTGCAGCCACCGTTGATTTCTCAACGTGCGTGGCAGATTGCGTGCGCAGGTAATAAGTGGTTTTGAGACCGCGTACCCAAGCCAATTTATAAGTGTCATCGAGTTTTTTACCCGACGCACCAGCCATGTAAATGTTGAGCGATTGCGCCTGGTCGATCCACTTCTGACGACGCGCAGCCGCTTCCACCAACCACTTGGTTTCCACTTCGAAAGCAGTTGCATACAGGGATTGAATCTCGGTGGGCACACGGTCAATAGGTTTGAGCGAACCGTCGAAGTGTTTGAGGTCCATCACCATTACATCGTCCCACATGCCCAAACGTTTAAGGTCGCGCACCAGGTAGCTGTTGATGATGGTGAACTCCCCCGACAAGTTCGACTTGACCGACAAGTTGCCAAAGCAGGGCTCAATGGACGCGTCAACCCCAATGATGTTGGAGATGGTGGCCGTGGGTGCAATCGCCACACAGTTGGAATTGCGCATCCCGTCCTGGTTAATCTTGCTGCGCAACGCTTCCCAGTCGAGGGTGCTTGAGCGGTCGACTTCCACATACCCACCGCGTGCGCTGGCCAGCATGTCCAGCGTGTCAAGCGGCAATACGCCCTTGTCCCAAAGAGAGCCTTTGTAGCTGGAGTATTTGCCACGTTCACGTGCCAGCTCGGTGGAGGCCCAGTAGGCGTAATAGCAAATCGCCTCCATCGACTCATCGGCGAATTGCACCGCAGCCTCACTGGCATAAGGCAGGCGCATTTCGTACAGGCTGTCCTGAAAACCCATCAACCCCAGTCCCACCGGGCGATGTCGCAGGTTGGAGTCGCGTGCTTTTTTGACCGCGTAGTAATTGATGTCGATCACGTTGTCGAGCATGCGCATGGCGGTGGTGATCGTCTTTTGCAGCTTGGCATGGTCAAGCTTGCCGTCTTTCAGGTGCTGCAGCAAATTGACCGAGCCCAGGTTACACACCGCCGTTTCTGTGCTGCTGGTGTTGAGGGTGATCTCGGTGCACAGGTTGCTGGAATGCACCACGCCCGCATGTTGCTGGGGTGAGCGCACGTTACAGGCATCTTTGAAGGTGATCCAGGGGTGACCGGTTTCGAACAACATGGTCAGCATCTTGCGCCACAAGTCTGTGGCTTGCACCGTGCGGCAGGGTTTGATCTCGCCACGCGCGGCTTTGGCCTCGTAGGCCACATAGGCTTCTTCAAAGGCCGTGCCAAACTTGTCATGCAGGTCGGGCACATTGTTCGGCGAGAACAGTGTCCACTGGCCTTTTTCCATCACCCGACGCATGAACAGGTCTGGAATCCAGTTAGAAGTGTTCATGTCGTGGGTGCGGCGACGGTCGTCCCCCGTGTTTTTACGCAGCTCCAAAAATTCTTCAATATCCAGATGCCAGGTCTCAAGGTAAGTACAGACCGCACCCTTGCGCTTGCCGCCCTGGTTAACCGCCACCGCCGTGTCGTTGACCACTTTCAGAAAAGGCACCACGCCTTGTGATTCGCCGTTGGTTCCCTTGATGTGCGCCCCCAATGCACGCACCTGGGTCCAGTCATTGCCCAAGCCACCCGCGAATTTGGACAGCAACGCGTTTTCCTTGATGGACTCGTAGATGCCATCCAGATCATCAGGCACTGTGGTCAGGTAACAGCTGGAGAGTTGCGAGCGCAGCGTGCCAGCATTGAACAGCGTAGGCGTGGAGGACATGAAGTCAAATTTTGAGAGCACTTCATAGAACTCAATGGCACGCGCTTCACGATCGATTTCATTCAGGGACAAACCCATGGCCACGCGCATGAAAAAAGCTTGTGGCAATTCAATGCGTTTTTTGGCAACGTGCAAAAAGTAACGGTCATAGAGCGTTTGCAGGCCGAGGTAATCAAACTGTAAATCCCGCTCTGCGTTCAAGGCCGCAGCCAGGCGAGCCAGATCGAATTGCTGTAAACGTTCGTCGAGCAGTTCATTTTCAACCCCACGCTTGATGAATTGCGGAAAATAATCCACGTATGCCCGAGGCATGTCAGCCTGCGCCACATCTTCATCCAGCACTTCTTTGGCAATGGTGTGAAACAACAAGCGGGCGGTAGCAAAAGAGTAGTCCGGGTCTTTTTCGATTAAGGTACGTGCAGCCAGAATGGAGGCCTTGTACACCTCTTCCATGGGCACCCCATCGTAGAGGTTGCGCAAGGTTTCCTCCATGATGGGTTCCGGCTTGACATCAGTGCCCAAGCCGACGCAAGCATCGGTGATGATGCCCTTGAGTCGAGCCATGTCCAGCACCACGCGCTGGCCGTGTTCGATGGCATGCAACACCGGATGTGCAGGGGCTTGCTCAACCACTTTCTGCGCCCGCTCTTGCGTGCGTTTTTCACGGTACAGCACATAGGCGCGGGCAATTTCATGATGACCGCCACGCATCAAACCCAATTCCACCTGGTCTTGCACATCTTCTATATGAAAGGTGCCACCTGCTGGCCGGGAACGCACCAGGGCACGGATGACGGCTTGGGTGAGCGCTTCCACGGTCTCGCGCACACTAGAAGAGGCCGCACCCTGGGTGCCATGCACCGCCAAAAAAGCCTTCATCATGGCAACGGCAATTTTGTTGGGTTCAAACGGCACCACTGCACCATTGCGCCGAATGATCTGATACTGACTCAAAGAACCCGAAGCGGTAACTGATAGCTCCAGGGTGTCGGAGTTCATGGGCACACGTGAATAGGGGGCGACAGGTGCGTGTGGGGCAATTTGCATGGTTTCCTCTTCTGAACTGGTTTTTGTGAAATAAAGCGGACAGGACGCGTAGCCATAGCGGGCATCCAACAGGCTAGCCGCGGAGCTTACCACTATATCTGGTGTTCGTTATAGTAAAAAACACTACCCCTAGCGTGTCTAGCAGGCGATGCAATTTTCAGATTGAAGACAGGCAGTCACAAATCAATAGCATGAAAATCCCGCTTTGTCTCGTCGAGAGATGAATTTTTGTGCCCTTGCACAGGTGCATCAATGCACCATGCGGTCACGTTAATCAGCACACCATTGCGGGTAAATACTGATCTTCCAGGCCTACATTTTTTCGAAAATGCGACCAGTCAAAACCCTTCCCAGGGTCAGCCTTTCGTCCGGCCGCAATATGTTCATGGCCAGCAAAATGTTTGATCGGGTAACGCGCCATCAGGGCGGGACAAAGTGCGCCCAGGGTGTCGTATTGCGCTGCTTCGAACCGGTCTCCCTCCAGGCCTTCGAGCTCAATGCCGATGCTGTCATCGTTGCAGTTGCTGCGCCCCCGGTAACTGGACACCCCCGCATGCCAGGCACGGTCATCACAACTGACAAACTGCAACAGCTCGCCGTGTCGCCGGATGAAAAAGTGCGCTGACACCTGCATGCCTTGAATTTGCCTGAAGTACGGATGCGCCTGCCAGTCCAGCTGATTGGCAAAAAATTGTGGCACTTCGGGGCCACCATATTGCCCCGGCGGCAGGCTGATGGAATGCAGCACCACCAGATCAATTTGCGCCTGTGGGGGGCGTGGCCCAAAATTGGGCGATGCCATGCGTGCCGCAAAACGGTACCACCCGTCCCGCCACAAAGCGCTTTCAGAGCGGCAAGCGGACTGAAGTGGCGGGGTGCAAGTCATCGGCAGCATCCTGTTTAACCTAGATTCCTCAGTTGGACGCGCCCGAGTGGGCTGTCAGGAACGGGGCTGGGTAGGCTGAGTGCCGCAGCTTCAATTGTGCCTGCGCACAATTGAACGGCACGAAGAGGCCAAGCCTCTGGCTTGGCTGCGCCCTGCAAGGGTGACGACGTAGCGGGCTACTGCCCGCAAAGAGGAGCAACGCCCCCAGGCGCGTTCCTGGCGGCTCAATCGGGTGCGTAGCGTTGTGACCCAAATGGTAAAGCTGATCAACGCTGAAAAAGTCAATGTTCATAGGCACTTACTGGTACAAGTGAGCGGTCAACTGAGGAATCTAGGGTTAAGCGTATCCATGTTCAAGCGCGCCATGCGGTAGCGCATCTGCCGCACCGTCAGGCCCAACCGGGCCGCCGCGTCTGCGCGGTCAAAGCCAGTCGACTCCAGCGCACGGCTCAATAGATCACGCTCCAGTTGATCCAGGTAAAGACGCAAATCCACAGGGTCGGGATCAAGGTGCAATGGGGTTACTTGTGGCAACGCCAACGGTGCGGGCAACGTAGTGGCTGGCATTTCAAATTGCAAGCCTTCACCATCCCCAAGGGCCACGGCCCGATGCAGCAGGTTTTCAAGTTCACGCACATTACCCACCAACGGCAGTTCGGACAAATGGCGCAGTACCTCGGCCTCCATCACCGGTTTGGCAATGCCAGACTCTTCTGCAATTTTGGCCAGCAAGGCATCACACAATGCAGGAAGGTCTTCAATGCGCTCACGCAATGGCGCGATCAACATGTCAATTACATTGATCCGGTAAAACAAATCCTGCCGGAACGTGCCGCGCTGAACATCTTCCGCCAGGTTTTTGTGCGTTGCGCTGACGATGCGCACATCAACCACGTCTTCATGAGTAGAGCCCAAAGGGCGCACGCGACGCTCCTGAATGGCGCGCAATAATTTGGACTGCATGGCCAACGGCAAATCGCCAATCTCATCCAGAAACAAAGTGCCTCCACTGGCGGCCTGGAAAAACCCTTCGCGATCGACCTGCGAACCGGTGTAGGCTCCTTTTTTGGCACCAAAAAACTCGGCTTCCAGCAGAGCTTCTGGAATGGCACTGCAGTTGACCGCCACCCAGGGCCCCTTGGCTCGGTGGCTGTTGGCATGAATGGCATAAGCCACCAGCTCCTTGCCTGTGCCGGATTCGCCCGTGACCAGCACCGGCGCCATGCTGGTAGCCACTTTTAAAATACGTTCCTTGATGAGTCGCATGCAACCCGACTCACCCACCAAACGATCGAGTGCACGCTGCCCCAAAGCACTTGAACCCGCATGGAAAGACTTGGCTGGCGAAAATGAAGCTGCCAACCGTGCTGTGGCCGGGCTCGATACCGCAGAAGCGATGACGCGGCGAAACTGCTTCAAATCAACCGGTTTGGTCAGGTAATCAAAAGCCCCTTGTTTCAAGGCTTCAACTGCATTTTCGGCTGAACCATAGGCCGTGATCACTACACAACGCTCAGCTCTTTGGGTCGACTGAATGTCGGTAATCAATGACAGACCCAAGCCATCCGGCAAACGCATGTCGGTAATCAACACATCAAAACCGTGTTCGGCCAGCAGGGCATGGGCTTGCGTCAGATCACCAGCCGTCTCCACCCGGTAGCCCTCGCGCAGCAAAGTCAATTCATACAGCGTGCGCAGGTCTGGCTCATCGTCCACCACCAGAATGTGCGCTGGTAACGAAGCATGCGTCATGTCGCTTTGTCCGCTTGCAGGCGGGCTGGTGAAGCAACGGGGGTATCCATACCAAACATCACGCTGAATTCATTCCCTGATTGTTGGACCTGGTTCATTTGACGGAACGTGCGGTCATAGCTCATGTGAGCCCCGTGACTTTGACACAACTCCCGGCAAATGTACAAACCCAAACCACTTGATCGACTGTCACTGGAAAAAAAAGGTTCAAACAAATGCTGCTCCACCGAAGGATCCAGGGGTCCTCCATCACTCCAGACATGCAGACCCACCGCAGCCTGACCCCATGTAGCCCCAGGCAGACTCACACTGACCTGGATCGAGCCCGGTTGCCCGCTGGCAAACCGGCGTGCGTTGTCTAGCAAATTCACCACAATACGGCGCAAGTGCTCGGTATCAAACCACACTTCGCAGTCACCATCGGGCAGGTTCAAGGTCAAATAATCCACAGCAGCCACCTGCTGTTGCCAGTCCCGACTCACGCGCACCACACTTTCCTTCAAATCCAGTACAGCACCCGTCATCGTGCCGTCCTGCCCACTGACCTGAGCCAAATGCAACACGTCATGCACGATTTTTTCAAGACGCTGGGCGTTTTGCTGCACCATCTGGGTCAATCGCAACTGACTGGGTTCGGGCAAGTCCTCAGCCAGCAAGGCGTTGGCCTGCACAATAGCCGCCAGCGGGTTGCGAATTTCATGTGCCACTGCGGCGGACATGCGCCCCATACTGGCCAGTTTTTCGGTGCGCAGACGAGCCTGCATCTCACGCTGATCCTGCATGAATACAACGCACAAAGGCAGAGCTTCAACCTCTAACGATTGGGTCAACTGCGTGTGCACGCGCAAATGCCGCGGCCCTTGTCCAGTATTTTGAATACTCAGATCACGTTGTTGCTGGCTTTGCGTTGCATGACTCTGGCGCACCACCTCCAGCAAATCGCGCCAAGCAGGCTGCTGCGTCAACAACCATGGCGCATCTGTATCAGGTTTTGTGGACAAGCCCAGCATGGTCAAGGCGGCCGGATTCACGCATCGAACCTGAAAATGTGCATCCACCACAACCACCCCATCGCTCAAAGACTCGATCACCAGTTCATTGACCTGGCGCTGCGATGCAGCCGCCCCGTGGCTGCGTTGCGCGCGCAATTCCACGCTGGCCAGCCGACTCGCCAGCTGACTGGCCAACACCGCAATGACAAAACAACCCGCCCCTGTCAACGCCGCTTGAACAAATTGCGTCGTCGTGTCCCAAGGGGTCTGTATTGACACCCAACTGGCATACCCAAACAGCAGCAAAGTGACCACGGCTGATGTGCCCATGGCCATGAGCAATGAGCCAAGAATTGAAGCCATAAGCACCGGCAAAGCAAACAATGGGGAATAATTGATGCTGCTGTTGTGCCCAGCCTGCAAAGCTGCAAAAACCAGCAGGTCAATACCTACTGTGCTTATCCATTGCGGGTCGAAAGTGTGCCCGAATGCCCGGGGTTTGGTCAGCAAGCGCACTGCAAGCGCGGCCCCCCAATACACCAAGACAATCAAAAGCGGTAGAACACTTTGTTGTGGCACCCATAAAAACAGCCCCCCCTGAAGCCCCACCAACATCAAGCCCAGGGAAACGCGCGCCGTCATGAAGGCACGCCAAAGCCGCTCAAACTCCTGCGGGTAAGGCGCTAGATCCTGCCTGGGGTGTAGCAGCCCGGAATCAAACCAGCCAAACACCTTTGACGACGGTGTCATTCAATGTTCCGCTTGATGCCAATGATCCTGGCAGCAATAGCTTCCGTTGCGGCCTTTGATAGCCTCGCTATCGGGTAGATGGATACCACATCGGGCGCAACACAGCATGTCCTGAGGTTTGACCGTTGGTGGTGGCTCTGAGGCCTTGTCATCTTGCACTTGTCGATTGCGAAACCACCAGATGCCAGCCACAACAACGATCAGCAGCGCCAAGAATTTCACAGGGTTCGCCCCAAAACAACTTCCATCACAAAGCGCGATCCCACATACGCCAACAGCAACAAGCCAGAACCCATGTACAACACACGCACCGCCTGGCGACCACGCCAGCCAAAGCGCATCCGACCCATTACCAACACAGCAAAAGTGAGCCATGACAAGCAGGCAAAAATGGTCTTGTGATTCCACTGCAACGCATTCGCGCTGCCATACAACGCATTGCCAAACAGCAAACCAGCCAACAGGGTTGCAGACAGCAGCACAAACCCCACCATGACAAACCGGAAGGTCAAACGCTCCATGGTCAGAATGGGGATGCCGGTCAATCCATCTGCGGCACTGCGAATGCGCGTTTCGGCACGCCCCATCACCCAGGCATGAGCCACTGCCACCGCAAACAAACCATAGGACGCAATACCGAATGCCAGGTGCAGAGGCAACCAGGCAGATGCATTGGAACTGAGCGGATTACCTGGAAACAGCAAGGCCAGCAGCACACTGGCCGCACCCACCCCGGACATCAGCCAGGGTTTTTTGAATTGGGGATAAACATAGCCTTCAATTGCATACACCAGCCCGACCAGCCAAGCGGTCAGCGACAGTGCCGGCGCAAAGCCGAACCGGGGCTCGGTACCCCACAAACCCATCACCAGAAGAATGGCATGCAAGCCCCACGCCACCCAGACCATGACATGGGTCAGGGTTTGGTGTGGGCGGGTAGTTCCGGTCGCAGAGATGCCATAGGCTAATGAGGCTGCCAAAGACAGCTCCAAAGTCAGAGGGGAAGCACTGGCTAAAATCATGACCACAGTTTAGCGTTTTGTTACCCGCCATTTTTCGGTGGCCCAACCCAGGCTCCGCCCGCCGGACCTTATTTCCATATGGCTTCCGCTCTTACCGACAAACTCTCCCGCCTGGTCAAAGTAATTCGCGGTCAGGCCCGCATCACCGAGAGCAACGTGGCCGACATGCTGCGCGAGGTGCGCATGGCTCTGCTGGAAGCCGACGTGGCGCTACCCGTGGTGCGAGACCTCATCTCCAGGGTCAAAGAAAAAGCCCTGGGACAAGACGTGCTGGGCTCCCTCACCCCTGGCCAAGCCCTGGTGTCCATCGTCAACAAAGAGCTGGCCTTGACCATGGGTGACGGCGTGGCCGACATCAACCTGGCCGCACAACCCCCGGCGGTGATTTTGATGGCTGGCTTGCAGGGTGCGGGTAAAACCACCACCACCGCCAAGCTGGCCAAACACCTGATAGAGAAGCGCGGCAAGAAAGTGTTGACGGTTTCTGGTGACGTATACCGACCGGCCGCCATTGAGCAATTAAGAACCGTCACCGCCCAAGCCGGTGCCGAATGGTTTGCCAGCACGCCCGAGCAAAAACCAGTCGACATTGCGCTGGCCGCGCTGGACTATGCCAAAAAACACTTCTTTGACGTGCTATTGGTCGACACCGCCGGCCGCTTGGCCATTGACCAAGCGTTGATGCGTGAAATCAAAGACTTGCACGCCGCCATTCACCCGGTCGAAACCCTGTTTGTGGTGGACGCCATGCAAGGCCAGGACGCGATCAACACCGCCAAGGCTTTCAGTGAAACCCTGCCCCTGACTGGCATCATCCTGACCAAGCTCGACGGTGATTCACGCGGCGGTGCAGCGCTGTCGGTACGTCAGGTCACGGGTGCGCCCATCAAATTTGCTGGTACCAGCGAAAAATTGGATGGCCTGGAGGTATTTGATGCCGAACGCCACGCCGGGCGCGTGCTGGGCATGGGCGACATTTTGGCGTTGGTGGAGCAAGTCACTGCTGGGGTCGACATGGCTGCCGCGCAAAAGCTGGCCGCCAAGGTCAAGAGCGGAGCCAGTTTCGATTTGAATGATTTTCTGGGTCAAATTCAACAGATGAAACAAATGGGGGGCATCTCCAGCCTGATGGACAAGCTGCCTGCAGCCATGGCCGCAAAAGCCGGTCAGGTCGACATGGGCCGGGTCGAAAAAGACGTCAAACGCAAGGAGGGCATCATCCAGAGCATGACCCCGCTGGAGCGCCGCAAGCCCGAACTCATCAAAGCCACGCGCAAGCGCCGCATTGCCGCCGGTGCGGGCGTGCAGGTGCAAGAAGTCAACCGCATGCTCAAGGAATTTGAGCAAATGCAGGACATGATGAAAAAGATGAAAGGCGGCGGCATGATGAAGATGATGAAGCGCCTGGGCGGCATGAAAGGCATGGGCGGCGGCATGCCCAAGATGCCATTCTGATCATTTGCAAATTTATTAAGTAAATTGGCCTCTAGCCCATATAAATAAAGGGCTATTAGCTATAAATTATATAGCTAATAGCCCTGATCTGGCTAACGGGTTAATCTGCCAAAGCCAGATCCCGCGTCACCACCTCGCCACGCAAGGTGTAGGTGCGGGTCTCGGTGATATTCACGTCCACCATCTGACCGATCAAGCGCGGCTGGCCGATGAAGTTGACGACGCGGTTGCATTCGGTGCGGCCCATCAACTCACCCGCATCGCGTTTGGAAGTGCCTTCCACCAGCAAGCGCTGGCGGGTGCCAACCAAACTGGTGCTGATGCGCGCCATGTTGGCGTTGATGTTGGCTTGCACTTCTTGCAGGCGGCGCAGCTTCACCTCGTGCGACGTGTCGTCATGCAGGTTGGCTGCCGGTGTGCCGGGGCGCGGGCTGAAAATGAAGCTGAAACTGTTGTCAAAACCCACATCTTCCATCAGTTTCATCAGCTTGGCATGGTCGTCTTCGGTCTCACCCGGAAAGCCGACGATGAAGTCGCTGCTGAGCGCCATGTTGGGGCGAATGGCGCGCAGTTTGCGCACCGTGCTTTTGTATTCCATGGCGGTGTAGCCACGCTTCATGGCCATCAAAATGCGGTCTGAGCCGTGTTGCACCGGCAGGTGCAGGTGGCTGACCAGTTTGGGCAGCTTGTCGTAGGCGGCAATCAGCGCCGGGGTGAACTCGTTGGGATGACTGGTGACGTAGCGGATGCGTTCGATACCAGGAATGTCGGACACGTATTCGAGCAGCGTGGCAAAGTCGGCCACCTCGCCGGTGTCAGCCGCAGCACCAGGCGTGGCGACCATCTTGGCGCGCCAGGCGTTGACGTTTTGCCCCAACAAGGTGATCTCTTTCACACCTTGGTCAGCCAGACCCGCCACCTCCACCAGCACGTCTTCAAACGGCCGGTGCACTTCTTCGCCACGGGTGTAAGGCACCACGCAGTAGCTGCAGTATTTGGAGCAACCTTCCATGATGCTCACAAACGCGCTGGCCCCTTCCACACGCGCCGGGGGCAGGTGGTCAAACTTTTCAATTTCGGGGAAACTGATGTCGACCTGCGAGCGACTCGAACGTGCCCGCTCGTCAAGCATTTGTGGCAGGCGGTGCAGCGTCTGCGGGCCAAACACCACGTCCACATACGGCGCGCGCGCAATGATGGCCTCGCCCTCCTGGCTGGCCACGCAGCCGCCCACGCCGATCAGCGCGCCTTTTTTCTTCAGGTGCTTGACGCGGCCCAGGTCAGAGAACACCTTCTCTTGCGCCTTCTCGCGCACCGAGCAGGTGTTGAACAAAATCAGGTCGGCTTCTTCCACGTTGTCGGTCTGGGTGTAGCCCTGCGCCGCAGCGAGCACGTCGCTCATCTTGTCCGAGTCGTACTCGTTCATCTGGCAGCCGTAGGTTTTGATGAAGACTTTTTTGCTCATATTGAGGTTTGCATGTTTGCTATATTTTTAATAGTGTGTAGCCCATATAAATAAAGGGCTACAGTCTTATTTCTTATAAATAAAGTGAAATGTCCGAAACTGGCCCAGCGCGCAGCGTGGCGCTACTGCTGGAACTTAGGCAGCTGGTCAAACGGTGTCTTGCCGTCGTCGGTCTTGGGCTTGTCCGCGTCGGAGCCGAAGGTGAAATTGGTGATGGGCTCCATGCCCGCACGCTTTTCTGCGGCCTCGGCCGGGGTCAACAGCCACAGCTCATGGAGCTGGCCCTGCGCGTTGCGCACATAGTTCACCAGCACCGGCTGGCCAACCAACGCGCCTGACAGAAGCAACTGGTTGTTGGTGCCTTTGATGCGTGCGCCGGGGGACAGGCGTTCGGCTTGTCCGTTGAGCAGCACGTTAGGCGGGGCGGTGACCTCCAGCATGGCGCGCCGGGCAGTAGGCGGAAACTGGCGCACAAAACCTTGGGCAGAAACCGACACCGGCAGCAGGCTGACCGTCAGGCACAAGGCGGCAAGACTTAACGTGAAACAACGCCCACAGCCGACAAGAATGGCGTGTCGTAGAGCCGACTTCAGTCGGCCATGGCGGGTTGAAACCCGCCCTACGCAGGGCACGCATGTTTCATGCTTTGGGGTGTCCTTGTTGAACATGGACGTTAAAAGAATGCCCCTGCGGGCATGAAGGCAGCGGTTCATGGTGTTCATCCAGAGGCTGTTGATGGAAAGGCCTGGATTTTAGGTCAAACCGTGCCAGCCATCAGGGTTTGTTCCTGTCGAGCAAGTCCGGCATGGGCTGCGCCATCTGCGCGCGCAGCTTGTCTTTTTTGCTTGGCCGCGCACCTTTCACACCCCCATTGCCCAGTGCATTCGGGTCACGGGACATCGGCGCAGCCTCTTCCTGGGCTGCAAAGCCATCCACGCTTTCCAGCGGCAACGCCAGCTGCTGGCGCTTGGCAATCAAGCGCCAATGGTGCAAGGTGCTGGCGCTGACAAAACTCACCGCCAGCCCCGGCGCTCCGGCGCGGCCGGTACGGCCGACACGATGCGTGTAGTCGCTGGCCGAACGCGGCAAATCAAAGTTCACCACCACCGGCAGTTGGGCGATGTCCAGGCCACGCGAGGCCACGTCGGTGGCCACCACCACGCTCAGGCGCTCGGCCTTGAAGTCGGCCAGCACCTGGGTGCGTTTGCCTTGGCTGAGTTCGCCATGAAACGGCTCAGCCGTCAACCCGGCTTTGCGCAGCTTGTCAGCCACAATCTCGGCGGCAAACTTGGTGGCCACAAACACCAGCACGCGCGACCAACCGTGCAGCTTGATCAGATGGCGCAGCAGTTGGGTGCGTTTGGGCGTGTCCACCGCAATGACGCGCTGGATGATCTCCACCGGAGGCTGCAGATCGGGCCGCACATCCACCCGCACCGGCTCACGCAGCAAGGTGTTGGCCAGCGTTTGCACGGCGGGCGCAAAGGTGGCCGAGAAAAACAGGCTTTGCCGTTGGGCGGGCAGCAGAGCCAGTACCTGGGCGAGTTCGTCGGCAAAGCCCAGGTCGAGCAAGCGGTCGGCCTCGTCAAGCACCAGCAATTTCACCGCCGAGAGCGTCACGGCGTGGTGCGCCACCAGGTCCAGCAGCCGCCCCGGTGTAGCCACCAACACGTCGCAGCCACCGCGCAGCGCCATCATTTGCGGGTTGATCGACACGCCGCCAAACACCACGCTGACCTTGACGCGCTCAGGCAGGTGCTGCGCCAGTGCGGAGATGCCCTCGCTCACCTGGGTGGCCAGTTCGCGCGTGGGCACCAGCACCAAGGCTTGCGCCTGTTTTCGTGGGGTAGGTTCTAGTCGCTGCAGCAAGGGCAGCGCAAAGGCCAGGGTCTTACCTGAACCGGTGGGGGCGCAACCCAACACGTCCTGCCCCTGCAGTGCGGCGGCAATCGTGCCACGCTGGATCGGCGTGGGGACGGCAAAACCCAGGGTATGAAGAGCCGCGATCAGCGGGGCGGACAGGCCGAGGCTTGAAAAAGTCATGGTGGGGTCGGGGTGCAAGAGGCGGTGAAATTGAGGCTGGATGGATCAGGCAGTTTAGGTGTTTCGCAGGCGTGCCGCGCCACAGCGTTCAACCTGCAGGCCAGACGCATAATCTCCCCCACTCCAAGCAGCCCGCACAGGGCGCGTCAAACCACATCAAAGGACACCGTGAAAAAAACATTCAAACTCAACATGGAAGGCAAGAACCGCGACCGCGTGCTCGATGCCACCAAGCATGAAATTCGCCAATATGTCAAACGCGAACGCCGCAAGACTTTGCCCGAAGGCGTGGATTTTTGGGACTTTGACTGCAACTTTGGTACCAGCGTGGACAACGCCCAGAGCGTGCATTTTGCCACCCTGACCGCCTTGATCGATGCCGTGGCTGCGGCTGGCGGCGATGCGTTTTACCTGGAACTGCTGGTCAAGCCGGGGCATCGGGCCGCACGTGCAGCCACAGACAACACATCAGGCAACGAGGAATAATGCCGCTGGATCAGCGTGCCGCTGAGCGCAGCGTGCGGCTGAGCAACACCACCGGAATCAGCCCCACCAACACCAAGGCCAGCGAGGGCAGAGCCGCCTCGCCCAGGCGCTCGTCACGCGCCAGCTGATAGGCCACCACCGCCAGCGTGTCGCTGTTGAAGGGCCGCAACACCAGCGTGGCGGGTAATTCTTTCATCACATCCACAAACACCAGCAACAAGGCCGCCGCCGTGGAGCGCTTGAGCAAGGGCCAATGCACCCTTGAGAGCAGCCCCCATGCGCCGCTGCCGAGCATGCGTGCCGAATCGTCAAAACTGAGAGGAATGCGCGCATAGCCGCTTTGCACCGACTGCAAGCCCACAGCGCAAAACCGCACCAGGTAAGCCCACACCAGGCCCAGCACCGTGGCCGTCATGAGGTAGCCCACCCCGGTGTCAGGCCAGCGCGCTTGCAACCACCCCACGGGCAGCAGCAAGCCCACCACAATCACTGCCCCTGGCACGGCATAGCCCAAACCGGCCAGTTGCACGGCCCAGCGGGTCGGCGCGTCCGTGCTGCGTCTGGCACTGAACGCCAGCCCAAACGCCAAGGCCACCGCCAACACAGAGGCCATCAGCCCCAAGCGCACGCTGTTGAACGCCCAGCCCAAAAACGGTGTCCATGACAACACCGCCCAATCGGCCACCAAGGGGCGTAGCATGAACAGCACCGGCAAGACAAAACCGGCCAGCACTGGCAGGCCGCACAACACCCAGGCTGCCGTGTGTTGCGCACCTTGCAAACGCATGGGTTGTGCGTCCATGGCTCCGGCACGGCCACCACGGCTGGGGGCAAAGCGGAGTTTTTGGCGCGACCGGCGCTCCAGATAAATCAGCAGCGCCACCATCACCAGCAGCACCGTGGCCAGTTGGGCTGCTGCCAAGCGGTTGTCCATGGCCAGCCAGGCTTTGTAAATACCGGCGGTAAAGGTCTGGATGCCAAAGTAGCTGGACACCCCAAAATCGGCCAGCGTTTCCATCAGCGCCAGGGCGGTACCCGCCGCCACCGCCGGGCGTGCCAACGGCAAGGCAATCTGCCAGATGCGCCGGCGCATCGGGGCACCCAGCAGGCGTGCCGCTTCCATCAAATGCGCCGCGCGCTCACTTAATGCGGTGCGTGCCAGCAAGTAAACGTATGGGTAGAGCGAAAACACAAACACCCATGCCGCCCCGCCCAGATTGCGCACCTCGGGGAATACCCGCCCCTGCCAACCCGTGAGTTCACGCAGCCAGGTTTGCAAGGGGCCACTGAACTGCAAAAAATCAGTGTACGCATAGGCAACCACATAGGCCGGCATGGCCAGCGGCAACAGCAGCGCCCATTCAAAAAAACGCCGCCCGGCAAAGTCGAACAAGGTCACTGCCGCCGCACACGACAAACCTACAGCCACCACCCCCACCCCTACCATCAGGCTCAGCCACAGGGTGCTGCCCAGGTATTCAGGCAACACCGTTTGGGCCATCTCCAGCAGGATTTCTCTGGCGACTCCGTCCACCTCCCCCAATGACAGCCAGGAGGCCATAACCGCCAGCACCGGCAGCATGAAGACCAGGGTCAGCAGCAAAAACAACAACTGTCGCAGACGAGGCAAAGACATAAAAAAGTAAGAGGGTGAAAAGAGCGGCGCAAATGAGAATTGTAAGCATCTACAATCATTTTCATGTTTTTAGAAGTACGCCAACTCAGTGTGATTTATGCAGGCCAAAACACGGCCGCAGTCCAGGAGGTTTCTTTTGGTTTACGCGCCGGTGACATTGGCGTGCTGATTGGCCCCTCGGGCTGCGGCAAGACCACCTTGCTGCGTGCGGTGGCCGGGCTGGAACCTGCCTGCGGCGGCGACATTCGCCTGGCAGGCCAGGTGGTCAGCCAGGCGGGTTCGTCGCTGCCAGCGGAGTCCCGCCAGGTGGGCATGGTGTTTCAGGACTATGCGCTGTTTCCCCATCTGGACATTGGTCGCAACGTGGCTTTTGGCATTGAGCAGTTGCCGCGTGCTCAGCGCCAGGCCCGCGTCAGCGAGGTGCTGGAACTGGTGGGTTTGCAGGGGCAGGAGTCGCGTTATCCGCATGAACTCTCGGGTGGTCAGCAGCAACGCGTGGCGCTGGCCCGAGCACTGGCACCCAAACCACGCCTGCTGTTGCTCGACGAGCCGTTCTCCAACCTGGACGTGGACTTGCGTGAGCGCCTGGCTTACGAAGTGCGCGGCATCCTGAAAGCCGCGCAGACCACCGCCTTGTTTGTCACACACGACCAACTTGAAGCCTTTGCCGTGGGCGACACCATTGGCGTGATGAACCAGGGCCAACTGCACCAGTGGGACAACGCCTACACGCTCTACCACCGACCGGCCACACGCTTTGTGGCTGAATTCATTGGCCACGGCGTATTTGCCCCGGCTGTGATCTGCGAAGTGGATGGCCAAGTGGTGGTGCATACCCCGCTGGGGGATTTGACCGACATGGCCGAGTGCCCGCTGCCTTGTGCCTACTCCAACGGTGCGTGTGATGTGTTGCTGCGTGCCGATGACATCGTGCACGACGATGAGGCTCTGGTCAAAGCGCAAATTCTGCGTAAAGCGTTTCGTGGTGCCGACTTTTTATACACCCTGCGCCTGGCCACGGGCGAGACCGTGATGGCTCTGGTGCCCAGCCACCACGACCACTCGATTGGCGAATGGATCGGCATCCGTGCCCAGGTCGACCACGTGGTAACCTTCAACCGCGATTGCCCGAAAAGCCCCGACCATGTGTGCCGCATGCCCTGCGAACACACCACCAGGCCGGCAAATCTGCTGCAGCCTTTGCGTCAGCTGGCTGTGCCTGGGGCGGCATCCACCGCCTGATACGCCACGCGCCCACCCACCAGGGTGTAACGCACCCGCCCCGGCAACTCGTAGCCCGAAAACGGCGTGTGTTTGCCCTGGCTGACCAGGGTGTCGCTTTGCACGGTCCAGCGCACGTTCGGGTCAAACACACACACGTCACCCAAGCCCCCCATCTGCAATCGGCCGGTGCGTCCTTGGCGGTTGCCCATGGAAGCGCCTAGCACCCGGGCCGGGCCGTCGGTCACCACCGAGATGGCACGCGCCAAATCTACGCCGTCGTCCTGATGCCACTTGTAGGCCAGGCTCAGCAACAGTTCCAGCCCGGTGGCACCGGGCTCGCTCTCGGCAAACGGCAAGGCCTTGGCATCTTCATCCACCGGCGTGTGGTCTGACACCAGCGCATCCAGCGTGCCGTCCGCCAGCCCAGCACGCAGCGCATCGCGGTCACGCTGCTGGCGCAGCGGCGGGTTCAGGCGGGCGCGGCTGTCAAAGAAGCCAATGTCGATGTCGGTCAGATGCAGCGAATTGATGCTGACATCGCAGCTCACCTTCAAGCCGTCCAGCTTGGCCTGGCGCACCAGTTCGACCCCGGCCGCACTGCTGATGCGGCACAGGTGCACGCGTGCGCCAGTGGCACGCATGAGCTCAAAAATGGTGTGCAAAGCCACCGTTTCGGCCATCACCGGCACACCGCTCAAACCCAAGCGGGTGGCCAAGGGACCACTGGCAGCCACGCCTTGCCCCAGGTAATGATCTTGCGGACGCAACCACACCGCGTAGCCAAAGGTGCTGGCGTACTGAAAAGCGCGTTGCAGCACCTGGGTGTTGGAGAGCATGGCCTCGGCCTGGGTAAACGCGACGCAGCCGACATCGGACAGCAGCACCATCTCGGTCAGGCTGTCGCCTTTGAGGCCACGGGTGAGCGCCCCCAATGGGTAAACGCGGGCCTGCTCCAGCTTCTCGGCGCGAAAGCGCAGCATTTCAACCAAACCAGGCTCGTCCAGCACCGGGTCGGTGTCGGGCTGGCACACCAGGCTGGTCACCCCCCCGGCCATGGCTGCGGCCATTTCAGACTCCAGCATGCGGGCATGTTCGTTGCCCGGCTCGCGCAGGCGCACCGCCAGGTCCACCAAGCCTGGCAACACCAGGCAGCCTGAGGCATCAATGGTGCGCTCGGGATGAAAATCGGACGCTATGTTATCAATAGCTGCTACCACACCATTGACAAGGGCTACATCCACTTTTTTATCATAAGCACTGGCAGGGTCTATGACCCGGCCACCCTGAATCAACACACGTGTTAGCTTGTTCATCTGACTGTTCCAGAATAAGGGGTTAAGCCTCGTTGCCCGCCACGATGCTCATGGCGGCCATGCGCACCGCAATGCCAAAAGTAACCTGCGGCAGGATCACGCTTTGCCGCCCATCCACCACCGCCGAGTCAATTTCGACCCCGCGGTTGATGGGCCCGGGGTGCATCACGATGGCATCGGGTTTGGCCAGTTGCAGCTTGGTCGGGGTCAGGCCAAAGCTCTTGAAAAATTCCTGACTCGACGGCAGCAGCGCCCCACTCATGCGCTCGTTTTGCAGGCGCAGCATGATCACCACGTCGGCCCCCTTGATGCCTTCTTCAAGGCTGTGGCAGACCCGCACGCCCATTTGCGCCATGTCGCAGGGCACCAAGGTTTTGGGGCCGACCACGCGCACCTCGGCACAGCCCAGGGTGGTGAGCGCATGGATGTCCGAGCGCGCCACGCGCGAGTGCAGCACATCACCAACGATGGCCACCGTCAGGTTGGCAAAGTCGCCCTTGTAGTGGCGAATGGTGTACATGTCGAGCAGGCCCTGCGTTGGGTGGGCATGGCGGCCATCACCGGCGTTGACCACGTGCACATGCGGGGCCACGTTCTGGGCAATCAGGTAGGGCGCGCCGGATTCGCTGTGGCGCACCACAAAGATGTCGGCGGCCATGGCGCTGAGGTTGGCCACGGTGTCGAGCAGGGTTTCTCCTTTGGAGGCCGATGACTTGGCAATGTCCAGGTTGATCACGTCGGCCGACAGGCGTTTGGCCGCAATCTCAAACGTGGTGCGGGTGCGGGTGGAGTTTTCAAAGAACAGGTTGAAGACGCTTTTGCCGCGCAACAAGGGCACTTTTTTGACCTCGCGCTGGCCGATGGAGACAAAGTTGGACGCGGTGTCGAGAATTTGCGTCAGGATGCTTTTGGGCAAGCCCTCGGTCGACAGCAGGTGAATCAGTTCGCCGTTTTTATTGAGTTGGGGATTGCGCTTGTACAACATGGTTAGATGTCTTTCACATTGAAACTGAACCGACCATCCTCAGCGCGTGCCAGCGCCAGCGACTGGGTCGCAGGCAGCGTGATGCGGGCCGCGCAAACTTCTGCAGCCAGCGGCAGTTCACGGCCGCCCCGATCCACCAGCACCGCCAGCTTGACACTGGCCGGGCGACCAAAATCAAACAGCTCGTTGAGTACCGCTCGCACAGTGCGGCCGGTGAACAGCACATCATCCAGCAGCAGCACCTTTGCGCCATTGACATCAAACGGAATTTGCGTTTGAGCCGAGCTGGTCATGCCCCGGCGGGCATAGTCGTCCCGATGCATCGACGATGAAATGATGCCCATGGGGGTCTGCAGGCCCAGGTCTTTGTGCAAACGCTCGGCCAACCAGACCCCACCGGAGGCAATGCCCAACAAATGGGTGTCAGGCTGCAGCAGACCGCGAACACTGCGCACCAGGTCCGCGTACAGCGCCTCGGCATCAAGTGCCAACAAACTCATGGGAGACTCCTTAAAAATTGTTCCAGAATGATGCAGGCGGCAGCGGCATCGGCATCACGTGCGCCGTTGGCACGCGCCTCGGTGGTGGTGTAGCGCTCATCGACCTCATACACCGGCACATTAAAGCGGCCATGCAACTGACGGGCAAAACGACGCGCACGCAAGGTGTTTTCGTGCGCCGCACCGTCGGGGTGAAACGGCACGCCGACCACCAGGGCATCGGGCTGCCAGGTTTTGAGCTGCTGCGCCACTTTGTCAAACCGGGCATCGCCCGCGGCAACGATCGTGCCCTGGGGTTGTGCGGTGCGCATGAGCCGGTTGCCGACCGCAAAGCCGGTGCGTTTCAGGCCAAAGTCCAGCGCCAGAAAAGTTTGCAGGTGAGCTGGCACCACCGGACAGGCGTTGATGCTGGCGCTACCGGTGGCGGCATTCATGCGTGCCCCGTATCAGGTGAGAGCATCCAGGGTTCCAGACCAAGCAGCTTCAAGGCTTGGCCATAGCGCTCGGCCACCGGGGTATCAAAGATCAGCCGCGCATTGGCCTCTACGGTGAGCCAGCTGTTTTCGCCCAGTTCAGATTCAAGTTGGCCTTCACCCCAGGCTGCGTAGCCCAGTGAAATGAGCACCTTGCGTGGGCCGCTGCCGGTGGAAATAGCCTCAAGCACATCGCGCGAGGTGGTCATTTCCAGGCCACCGGGAATCACCATGGTGCTGGCGTAAACCGGATGCTCTGGTTGGTCGGCGGGCGCAAATGTGGCCTCATGCAACACGAAACCGCGTTCAGTCTGCACCGGGCCACCAAAAAAAACCGGGGTTTTTTGCAGATCGACCCGCGACAAGGGCAACTCTACCTTGTCAAACAGACCTTTGAGGTCGATCTCGCAGGGTTTGTTGATGACCAAGCCCAAAGCCCCGCGCTGGCTGTGTTCGCAAAGATAAACGACACTGTGTTCAAACAAGGGATCCTGCAGCCCGGGCATGGCGATCAGAAAATGATTCGTCAAGTTGATGGGGGCAGGCTCTTCAGACATGGAACGATTTTAACGATGAACGCCTCACTCAAATTTGACACCGGCCTGATGTGGTTTCGCCGCGATCTGCGCCTGCACGACAACGCCGCCCTGCACCTGGCACTGAGCCAATGCCGCCAAGTGCACTGCGTGTTTGTGTTTGACACTGACATCCTGAATGCTTTGCCACGCCGAGACCGCCGGGTGGAATTCATCCGCGAATCGTTGTTGCAGCTCGACGACCAATTACGCAGCTTGAGTGGTCAACCTGCGGCCGGACTGATCGTGCACCATGCCATCGCCCGCGACGCAATACCTGCCTTGGCGGCCTTGCTGCAAGCGCAAGCGGTGTTTGCTGCGCGTGATTACGAACCCCAGGCACTGGCGCGAGATGCACAGGTAGGCAAGGCACTAGCGCAAACTGGGCGCACGTTCATCACCTGCAAGGACCAGGTGGTGTTTGAAGGGCGTGAAATTCTGACGCAAAGCGGCACGCCCTATGGCGTCTTTACCCCTTACAAAAATAACTGGTTGGCGCGCATCTCTGCAGTAGATTTGGTGGACCACGACCGCACCGCTCTAGCACAGCGCTTGTGTGCTCGACCTGCTTCATTGACGCAAGCTGTACCCACTTTGGTTGACCTGGGGTTTGAACCCACCAACCTCAGCGTGCTAAAAATTCCATGCGGTGAGCGCGGCGCTGAGGCATTGCTGGAAGCGTTTTTTGAGCGCATGGACGACTACCACGCCACGCGCGACTTTCCGGCGGTCAAGGGTCCCAGCTACCTGGGCGTGCACCTGCGCTTTGGCACAGTGTCGATCCGCCAACTGGTGCGGCTGGCGCTGCAGCGTCAGGCAGCAGGCAGCCCAGGCGCAGCGGTCTGGCTCAGCGAGCTGGTGTGGCGCGATTTTTACTTTGCCATTCTGGCGAATTTTCCGCATGTGGCAAGCTGCGCCTTCAAGCCTGAATACGATGCGATTGATTGGGAAACTGGCCCGCATGCCGAGGCGCTGTTTCAGGCCTGGTGCAAGGGTGAAACCGGTTACCCGCTGGTCGATGCCGCCATGGCACAGATCAACCAGACGGGTTACATGCACAACCGCCTGCGCATGGTGGCGGGCAGCTTTTTGGTGAAAGATTTGGGGCTGGACTGGCGCTGGGGCGAGCGCTACTTTGCCGAAAAACTCAATGACTTCGACCTGGCTGCCAACAACGGCGGCTGGCAATGGGTAGCCTCAAGCGGCTGTGACGCGCAACCCTACTTTCGCATCTTCAACCCGGTGAGCCAAAGTGAAAAGTTTGACCCCCAGGGCAAATTCATCCGCCGTTATCTGCCGCAATTGGCCAAGCTGTCTGACAAGGCTATTCATGCCCCGTGGTTGGCCAAGCCGCTGGAACTGCAAGCAGCGGGGATCACCCTTGGAGAGCATTACCCCGAGCCTGTGGTGCAGCACGATGAGGCACGCGCCAAAACCCTGGCGCGCTACAGCGTGGTGAAAAAAAGCACACTGCCGCAAGACACCACGCAACGCCCATAAAGCTATTTTTAATATAGCACATAGCCCTTTGAATAAAAGGGCTACAGGCTAATTAGGCTTGAACTTCTGCTTCGCAGTACTGGCGCACCAGCGCGATCAATTCGTCTTCAGGGTAGGGTTTGCCAAGGTAGTGATCTACCTTGAGTTCACGCGCATAGTCGCGGTGTTTTTCTGCGATGCGTGAGGTGATCATGATGATCGGCATGCCGACCAAGTGCGCATCGTTGCGGATGTTGCGCACCAGATCAAAGCCATCCATGCGCGGCATTTCGATGTCGGTCAACACCACCGAGGGTTTTTCTGCCTGCAGCATTTCCAGCGCCTGCAAGCCGTCGGCCGCCAGCGCCACGCGGAAACCTTCACGCTTGAGCAGCCGCTGGGTCACGCGACGCACGGTGATGGAATCGTCCACCACCAGCACCAGCGGTACTTTCGGCGCTGCGGGTGCAGCCCCAATCGCGCCTTGGTTAGCCGGTGCACCTGGTTCGACGACCGCCTGACTAAAGACGTGAGCCTGCTTCCCGTAAGTTACAGCCAACGCCACCGGGTTGTAAATCAGCACCACCGCACCGGAGGCCAACACCGACATCCCGGCCAAACCCGGCAATCTGGAAAGCTGGGGCCCCAGATTTTTCACCACCACTTCCTGGTTACCCAGCACTTCATCCACATGCAAAGCCACGCGCTGACCCGCACTGCGGAAAACGGCTACCGAGGCGGTCTTGCCCAAGGCTTCTGCACTGGTTTTTGAAGCCTGCAGCAAGGCACCCGCCCAGTAAAACGGAATGTTTTCACCGTTGAAATTGAAATCGCCCGTGCTGTAGGCGACCTGCAGTTCAGCCACCGGCACGCGCCGCACCAGTTCAACCAAGCTGGAGGGCACACCCATCACCAGCTCACCCAGGCGCAACAGCACCACATGGGTCACCGCCGTGGTCAACGGCAAAACCAAGCGGAATTCGGTACCTTTTCCCGTTTGGGTACTGAGCTCAATGCGGCCGCCAAGGGCGTTGATTTCATTGCGCACCACGTCCATGCCGATGCCACGCCCGGCAAGTTCGCTGATCTCATCAGCTGTGGACAAGCCCGAAGAAAAAATCAGGTTGGCCACCTGCTCATCATTGAGCTGCTCGTCTTTGGATACCAGCCCTTGTGCAAGGGCTTTTTCACGAATCGCGTCCAAATCCAACCCGGCGCCATCGTCGCGGAAGGTCAAGGCCACGTCGTTGCTTTGATGCTCCAGCGTGATGCTGATCGTTCCCGCTGCGGGTTTGCCTCGGGCTTGACGGACTTCAGCGGCTTCAATGCCATGCCCAACGGCATTGCGCAGCAAATGCTCGAACGCGGGAGCGACACGGTCAAGCACACCACGATCCATCTCTTGCGAGCCGCCCACAATGTCCAACTTGACCTGTTTGTTCACGTCTTTGGACGCTTGACGAACCGCGCCGTAAAGCCGTTCTGAGATGCTGTCAAACTCCACCATGCGGGTACGAAGCAGATCGCGCTGCAGCTCACGCGCCTGGCGCGCCTGGGCAATCAGGTCGTCTTCCACACCCGCCACGGTTTGTTGCAGGTTGCGCTGCAAGGTAGCCACGTCGTGCACCGACTCGGCCATCATGCGGGTCAATTCCTGTACCCGGGTAAAGCGGTCAAACTCGAGCGGGTCAAAGCCCTGCACGGAGTCTTTGGTCTGAGCCAGACGCGATTGCATCTGAGACTCGGACTGAAGTTCAATGTCGCGCAATTGGCGGCGCAGGCGATCCAGATTGTTGGTCAGTTCATCCAGAGAGCCACGCAATTGCCCCAGGCGCGCTTCCAAACGCGCCCGAGTCATCATGACTTCACCGGCCTGGTTGACCATGCGGTCAAGTACCTGGGAACGGATGCGAACCGTTTGTCCGGCAGAGCGGCGCAATGGCAACACCGCCGGCATGGAGGCTACCGATGACACCGGAGCCAGGGACACCTTGACTGATGACGAAAGTGCATCGGACAACAGGCTCTGGGCTGGCACATTATCAACGGTGGGCTCAAGTGCCTCGGGTGTAGTCAGAGCCTGAACGGGCGTGGCTTGCAACGCAGCAAATACGCCAGACATGTCATCCAGACGAATCAGCAAAGGATCAATATCTTCTGTTCGTGCTGCGTCCAGTTCAATACCTTCAATCGCAGATTCAAGGCGGTGAGCCATTTCACCCAACCGCATCGCGCCAGCCAAGCGAGCACTGCCTTTGAGGGTGTGCAACAAGCGTAAAGCTTCTTGTCGTGCTCCTAAATTGTCCGGGTAAGCGCTCCATTGGCGCAGCATCGCACTTAAATGCGGCAACAGGTCTAGGGCTTCTTCTTCAAAAATCGGGAACAAGTCGACATCAAGCGTATCTTGTGCATCAATCTCATCGCCAGCCAAATCTTCGACTTGCGCAATGGGCCTGGTTAACGACACGTCAACTACCGACTCAGCTGGTATCTGGTCATGGTCTGACGCCGCCTCAGGCAAAGCAACTTCTTCAACACCAAACAGCGATGAAAATTCATCTTCAGACACCACAAAGTCTTGCGCCCAATCGGCATCCGGTAGGGATGCCTCAGGCGATTCGATTGAAAAGTCGGTGTCCAACAAAGCTTGTAAGGCTGCCAGGTGGTTAGTATCTGGGGCTTTAAGAAAGCCCGCTGCAAACTGATGCAACAAGCGACGAATGTCCTCTGCAACTGCCACAAACAAGGTGGCGTGCTCCAAAAGTGCTACCCCTGCCAACTGCACATGCGACAGCGCATGTTCCAGTGCACGCGACAAATCTGACAACGCCATAAAACCAACGGTGGCCGAACTACCTGCCAGGGAATGTGCCAGTGCCGTTGAATGCTCAGGCACAGGTCGATCCAGCTCCAGCGACCACTCGGTCAATTCGGTCAACAGTCGGCGTGACCATTCATCCGCTTCACTCAGGTACACGTTGTACAGTGGAATGCCAATGCGCAAGCTGCCAATTACTTTGACCTGTTCGTCAGTTTCTGGCTCTGTATCAACCGATTCAATGCTGACGGGCAAGGTCTCTGGTTCAACAACGGTTTCAGTCTCAAAATCAGACATGAATTCGGTCGGCATGAGCGAACCATCTACCGTATCGGCAGGATCGTCTGCGTGGCCAGTAACTTCGGCTGAAACACTTGGCAGCTCAGGGCCCGACTGTTCTTCTGCCAGCAACTGGGTTTCGCCAAAGGTTGACAAGTTTGTTGTTTCGAACTCAGGCATAGACCCTGTGTCGTGAGGGGTTTCAGCTTTAAATTCGCTTTGGGCTTGAAATTCAAACGCCTGCTCTGGCTCTGACACCTGCTCTGGCTCAGGCATCTGCTCTGGCTCAGGCTCAGGCTCTGGCACCTGCTCAGGCTCTGGCACCTGCTCAGGCTCTGGCACCTGCTCAGGCTCTGGCACCTGCTCAGGCTCTGGCACCTGCTCAGGCTCAGACACCTGCTCAGGCTCAGGCTCTGGCACCTGCTCAGGCTCAGACATCTGCTCTGGCTCAGACACCTGCTCAGGCTCTGGCAGCAACGCATCAACCAGGTCAGCAGTTGGCAACTCGCACGCAACTGGCGAATCAGGCAAATCTGTGGCAATCGTTTGAGGTTGAAGGGCAGACCCTTTATTTTCAAGGCGCAACAGGTCTGCTGCAATACGAAAGGGCTGGGCACTCCAGTGCGCATCTTGCGTTGCAGCAATGTCTTCAACCCATTGCTGCAATTGAGTCAATGCTTGGCCGGACAATTTGATCAAATCTGGGCTGGCTGGCTCACGCTTGGGCAACCAGGAATTGATGAGCTGCTCCATCGCCCATGCCGCCTCGCCAAATTCGTTCAAACCCACCATGCGCGAACTGCCTTTGAGGGTATGAAAAGCGCGCCTCAAACCAGCTTGTTCGTCTAATGCGGCCGGGTTTTCATGCAAGATGCCCAAGGCTCCTAAGCCTTCCTTAAACACACCCCGTGCTTCGTCCAGGAAAATCTGGCGAAGCTCGGCATCGTCGTCTTCATCTTCGCTTGCATCCTGCTCTGTTGGTTCCGATCGTTCTGATTCGGGTAGCGCTGGCAATGCAATTTGTGCTGGCCATGCAGACGGTTGAGCGTTAGATACCGCTTGGGGGTGCTCTTGGGGCAAGGACTCCAAGGGGTGCGGTTCAGTGTCGCGGTGAGACGAGTCAAAAGTACTGTCCGGCATGACGGGAGGAGCGTCCAGCACAGGTGCCTTGCTGCGCCCCATCAATGATCTGAATTCACCCAACTCGTCGTCATATACAAACAACTTTTTGGCTAGTTCGCGCTGGTAACTGAGCATGTCAATCAGGAAACCCATGACCCCAAGACTATTGCCCAGCTTCTCAAAAACTCCTGAAATCCCGAGTTCAGAGACTTCTTCACTTAGCAAGCACAGCTCAACTTGATCACGCATGCGCAGCGCTGCCAACGCAGCTTGCTCCAACCCCAAAACCGAGAATACGCCACGCATCGAAGCCAGCTTGCCAGGTACTTCATGCAAGGGGAGCTTATTTTCAGGTTGGCGGAAAAATGCATCCAGACCCCCTTCGACATCGCTCAGGGTGGTGCGCAACTCATCAACCACGCTGCCCATAATCTGGCGGTCGCTCACACGCCGGTAGAGCTCTTCCATCCAGGCTTCCAGTGGTTCCGACGCGCCAAGGTCAATCACGTGGTTAAGTCGCTTGGCCAGGCTCATGCTGCGTGAAGCCATTTCTTCACTGGTTGGGTCTAGGTCATCGTAAGCGGCCTCAAGGTACAACACTGCGGTTGCAACTTCCATAGCCAAAGCGGCCACAGGGGGCTTGCCTGAACGCGCCACCGTCTCCATGGCACGCGTCAAGGCGGCTGCAAGCCCTGCGCCGCCAGGATGCAATTTCAAGATTGATTCAGCTACCAGACTGAACTGATCAGTTGCTGTCTTGATGCGATGCACATCACCACCTGACAAAGCAGACCAAGTTTCGGTGGCAGCCGCAATACGTTTGCGCGCCTGCACCAGCACAGCCGGATCAAAGAGTCCGAACTGTGGCTTGACATAGTTGACTGGGATATCCTTGGTCAAACCATAAGCCTGACGAACAGCTCGCAATGCGGGTGCTTTTTGATCGCTAGAAGGTAGCGCATGTGCACAGAAAAAAAGCAAATCCTGAACCAGCCGATCTGACACGTCTACATTGCCACCTGCCAGACTGCGGTATTGGGAAAGCACATGTGAGGCAGCCAGTTTGGAATACAAATTAGCCGGGCATAGCCCCAAGGCTACAGCTTCAAAATAGCCCGCAGACACCGCCCAAAACACACGCGGATGCAACATGGTCTGCGCCGCCGCGAAGCCTAAACTCATCTCAGACATGGCGCGTGCACAAGATTTGTTGGCGGTTTTGACCACTTTAAGCACATAACCGTCCACGCGTGAACGCATGATCAGGTCATAGCCAAAGGGTGAGGTCGAAGCCGACACCGGTACCTCCAGCCACCGCCAGTCATGCCCCCATAAATCTGCTGGATGAATGCGGTCTTCACCCAACAACTCCAGCACATCACGGTATTGAGGGAACAAGGCTACAGATGATGAAGGTTTGCCTTTGAGCAAGCCATCCAAATAATCGGTTAACGCAAAACTGGCATGCTCTACCGCAAGTGCGGCTGCATCACTGCAAAACTCCGGGCGCTGCACAAATTTTTGTGTCAATGCTTCCATGCTGCGCAGCATTCTGGCAGGCACTTCGAGCCCCACCATTTCCAGAGCTCCTACGGCTTGGTGCAACTGCTGTCGAGCAATGCGCAACTGACTGGCATCCAACGCCGCCAGATCAGACCCACGTGCAAGTTCGGCATCGCGCACAAAACGCTTCAGCGCCTTGATGGCACCATCAAGCGATTTGCGCAGTTCATCAAGCACCCAGGCCAAAGGGCCCAAATCCGGCTCGACGGCTGCATTTTCAACAGGTTGCGCAGATTCAGAATGCATGTGGGAGGACGTAATAATTGAGATAGAAAATCACCCGATCAGGCAATACGGAACCGCGCTACAGACTGACGCAATTCCTCTGCCATTTTGGACAACTCGCGCACTTGGGCTGCAGTACTTCGGGTGCCTTCCCCGGTCTGCTCAGTTACCGCAAAAATGTGCTGGATGTTTTCCGCCACACCACTGGCCAGGTCAGCTTCGTGGGATGCAGACGAGGAAATTTGCTCAATCAGTTCAGCCAATCGGCGTGACACCTGGTCAATTTCTGTCAGGGCAGCACCAGCATTGTCGGAAAGCTTGGCTCCTTCAACCACCCCCTGGGTAGAACGCTCCATGGCACCAACCGCATCTTGTGTATCGGTTTGAATGGCTTTCACCAGTGTATTAATTTGTCGCGCAGCATCGGCTGAACGCTCCGCCAGACGTTGCACTTCTTCCGCCACCACTGAGAAGCCGCGACCGGCATCCCCTGCAGAAGCGGCCTGAATAGCGGCGTTCAGCGCCAATACATTGGTCTGCTCGGTAATGTCTGAAATAAGTTCGGTGATTTCACCAATTTCCTGAGACGATTCACCCAGCCTTTTGATGCGCTTGGAAGTGTCCTGAATCTGGTCACGAATCGAATTCATGCCACCAATGGCGTTTTGTACCGCTTGCAAACCAACCTCGGCAGCTTTCAGGGATTGGCGCGCCACGTCGGCAGATTCCTGCGCCTGGGTGGACACCTGGTTGATTCGTGTGGCCATGTCCAGCACCGAGCGACCCGCTTCGCGAATTTCACTCAGTTGCTCGTTTGATGCCGCCAGCAGTTCTGTAGAAGTGATGTCAACCTCGGCGGTGGTTTGAGCCACCTTGGCAACCGTACTTTGCACATTGCCAACCAGCGAACGCAACTCTTCCACGGTGTAGTTCACCGAGTCAGCAATGGCACCGGTGATGTCTTCCGTCACGGTGGCTTCCTGGGTCAGATCGCCCTCAGCCACTGTCTGCAATTCATTCATCAAGCGCAAAATAGCAGCCTGGTTGGCATCGTTTACCCGCTTGGCCTCTTGCTCTTGTTGTTGTGCCTGCAACTGTTGCGATTCGGCCAGTAGCTGACGTTGACGGCTGTCAAGTAACTGCACATATGACAGGCCACCGGCACTGAGCAAAGCCAGCACAGCAGCCAGCAACAAAGTCGTCGAGGCCACACCACCCAGACCGGTTGTGGTGGACAGAGCCGCCTGCAATTCTTCCAGGTTCTTGCGCAGCTCCTCGCTGTCGTTAATGATGGACACCTGGGCTTCACGTGCTGAAACCAACCCCTGCAGGTTACCTAAAATAGCACCAGCCTGGGTGCGTGTTTCCTCGTACAACTGAATCAATGCGGTCAACTGCTCTCTGGTCTGCGCATCACTGGAGGCTGTTAAACGTAACTCCGGACTACCATCCAACATACCCAGGGCAATTTCCTTGAAAGAGTTCAAATCTTTACCCAACAAAAACACAGCCTCGGGGCTGACACCTTCCATGGTCAAAAATTCATTCGACGATTTACCAATGCGCTGCGTCAACATCACCAACTGTCCGGCGGCGGCGATGTCAGCGGAGGGTGCACTTTGTTGCAACTTGAGCGACGAGATAGTTTCAGCAATTTCCAGCAAATCAGATGACTGGCGGTTGATCAAGCGCAGCGCAGAACCAACCTGGGTCAGAATTTTTTCTTGCGCCAGCACAATATTGGCACTTTTTTCAGCACGGTCTACCAGTGGCGTTGCTTTGTCCAGCATAGGAACAAAATTCGCACCCAATCCCGACAAACGCAGCTCGGGGTCACCCACTTTTAACCCATGCACTGATTTAACCAACACCTGAGAACTTTGCGCCACATCCGGAAATGCCTTGGCGTCGCCCACCAGCGCCTGCGAAACAGACTTGGCCAAACGTTGCGATTGCATCAGCGACTGCCCGGTTGCGTTGAGTTGTTGCGCCGATTGCTCGGATTTGTTCAAGCCCACCAGCGTAACCACTGCCAGCAACACCAAAGACACCCCCAACAACACAGACAAAAACCGCTGGTGCTGGACAATGGTTTTCTTGCCTAACAGAGGTAGTGAAATCACTCCGGACTTCAATGTCGCGGCATCCGTGCCCGCCTCCGCCTGCTGTGGCATAAGAGGAGTTGAAGGCTTGTCAAACGTGCCATATTGGGTTTCCCCAGACTTCAACTCGGCCTCTGTCTGCTCTGACGAGGTTGCGTCCTGTGCATCAAAACGTGACACCGGCCCCTCATCCGGGGATTTTTTATTAAAAACTTTCTTCAATTGATCCACAACAGCCATGACATCACCCCAGGTAAAAATTCATAAACCCACACTGAGAAAACCAGCGTTTTGAGCCAAAGTTTGCAGGTTCAGTTCCTGCCAGGACATGCCTTTAACGTCTACCAGGCGCTGCCCAAAATAATCTGGCATCCCCTCTGGCATAGACACTACTCCTGCAAAGGCATCCTGCCGACGCAAGCCCACCAACGCGTCTACCACCAATGCACAATTGATTTCCAACTCTGGATTGAAGGTGACCAAACGCGCTTGAGCCCACGCTTGTTCAGAGCGTGCAGCCGTCTGAGCACTGTTAATGAACCCGGCCAAATCCACCACACTGTAAAGTCCGCCACGTAAATTGACTACGCCCAACATCCAAGGTTGAGAGTACGGCATGGCTGTGGTGGCCGCCACCGGAAATATTTCTCCTGATTGACCCAACGGCAACAAATAACCGTTTTGCCCAACCTGCACCGCCAACCAAGCCGCAGCGGCTGCTTCATTTCGGGCGGCATGAAGCCGCTCGGCAAGCCGACTTTGAAGATCTCTGAGTGCTTCCTTATTTGCCATGGAAGTCGCGCGCTTTAACCCAATGCCTTGATTTTTTGCATCAGCTCCACCGAATCTACCGGTTTGGTGATGTAGTCTTTAGCGCCTTGGCGCAAACCCCACACACGGTCAGTTTCAAGATTCTTGCTGGTACAAATGATGATTGGAATATCCGCGTATTGCGGTGTACGGTTGATGGAACGGGTCAGTTGAAAACCATTTTGCCCCGGCATCACCACATCCATCAAAATCAGGTCTGGTTTTTGTTCTGCCAATTGCTTGAGCGCATGTTCGGCATCCTCTGCCGTGCGCACCGACATGCCGTTTTTTTGCAACAAGTCTGTTAAATACATGAGCTCGGTTTTCGAGTCATCTACCACCAGCACATTTTTAATCGTCATCAAGAAGCTCCTTGCACCACCACACCAAATTGCTCAACCGCTTTGAGCAACTGATCTTTGGTGAATGGTTTGGTTAAATAATCCTGTGCACCCACCATGCGACCACGCGCCTTGTCAAACACGCCATCTTTGGAAGACAACATGACAATTGGCACATTCGCGAATTTCACATTGCGTTTGATGATGGCACAAGTTTGATAGCCATCCAGACGTGGCATGAGAATGTCACAAAAAATTAAATCGGGATGGTAGTCGCTGACCTTGGCAAGCGCATCGAACCCGTCCTCAGCCATCACCACATCGTGATGGCCAGCTTTTAGAAAAATTTCGGCACTGCGCCTGATGGTGTTGCTGTCATCCACCACCAGAATCTTCAAGTTTGACCCCGTTGTATTCACAAGTTGTCACCTTTAAGTTAAAGACTTGCCATATTCATATCTGAACCATTTCAAAATCTTCCTTTCTTGCACCGCAATCCGGACAAGTCCAATTCAATGGTACTGCATTCCACCGCGTGCCCGGTACAACTCCGTGCTCGGGGTCACCCAAATGCTCATCATAAATCCAGCCACAAATAAGGCACATCCAGGTTGTCGATTGCGTCACAGCGTCAATAGCCTTCAAATAGAATGGAATCACTGCACAACCACTTGAGCAAATCAGATTGTTTGTGTCAGTGTAAACCTCTCTATTCTGCCTGAAGAAAATACCGACTAAACGATGTCCAACCAATCGCTTTCCCTTAGCAACAGGATCGGCTCGGCATGCGGTTTAACTTTCAGCAGCAATGCAGCCGGCATCGCGGCATATCCATTGCCCATCATGACTGGCATTTGGATTCGGAACACAACAGATTTTTTGCGATTTCTTGCCCTGGGATGACACCGCATTGGACGTTCAAAAATGCTTGACGTTAACAACGGCCACAACCGCCAAGAATGGCTTGTCGTCGGGCTGACTTCAGGCGACCGTGGGGTGGGTGAAACCCACCCTAACGTTCATGTTCAACAAGGACACCCCAAAGCATGAAACACGTGTGTCCTGCGTAAGGCGGGTTTCAACCCGCCATGGCCGACTGAAGTCGGCCCTACGAAACGCCATTGTTGTCGGCTGTGGGCGTTGTTTCACGTTAAGGGGACAAGCGAGAATAACTTGGACAAAGGAGGTCGTGATGGCAAGTGCTAGGCTAGACGCAAGCCGCGCGGTGTAGCTGGCTACACAAGCGGTTTGCAACAACGCATTGCGCTTGTCAGCACGGCCGAACTGTTCAAGTTATTCTCGCTTGCCCCCTAAACAGGTCGTACATGTTTCATGCCTGGGGGCGTTCTTGATGAACATGGACGTTAGTTCTGGCTGAAATGGCGCGGCAAGCCAGGTGACACAATTGAGTTATATCTTGGATTTTTACTTCACCCACAGGAGCTTCATCGCCATGACACACCCCGCTGACCGCAACCAAATTTTGTTCGACCGCGCGTCCAAGGTCATTCCCGGGGGCGTGAACTCGCCGGTGCGAGCCTTTCGTGCCGTGGGCGGCACACCCCGCTTCATCACCCGTGCCCAAGGGGCTTACATCTGGGATGCCAATGGCCAAAAATACACCGACTACATCGGCTCCTGGGGCCCGATGATTCTGGGCCACGGCCACCCGGCCGTGGTGGAGGCAGTGCAAAAAGCCGTGACAGAGGGTTTTTCTTATGGCGCGCCCACCGAGCGCGAAGTCGAGCTGGCCGAGGCCATTTTGAAGCTCATGCCCAGCATGGACATGGTGCGCCTGGTGAGCAGCGGGACTGAAGCCGCCATGAGCACCATCCGCCTGGCGCGCGGCGCCACCGGCCGCAGCAAACTGATCAAATTTGAGGGCTGCTACCACGGCCATGCCGATGCGCTGCTGGTCAAGGCCGGGTCTGGCCTGGCCACCTTTGGCAACCCCACCAGCGCCGGCGTGCCGCCCGAAGTGGTGCAGCACACCATCGTGCTGGAATACAACAACATCGAACAGTTGGAAGCCGCATTTGCCACCCAGGGCAGCGACATTGCCTGCCTGATGATGGAGCCGATCTGCGGCAACATGAACTTTGTGCGCGCCAGCGTACCGTTCGTCAAACGCTGCCGCGAACTCTGCACACAATACGGCGCGCTGCTGGTTTTTGACGAAGTGATGACCGGCTTTCGCGTGGCACTGGGCGGCGCACAAAGCGTCTACGCCAAAGCCATCCCCGGTTTTGAGCCCGACATGACGGTCATGGGCAAGGTGATTGGCGGGGGCATGCCGCTGGCCGCCTTTGGTGCCAAACGTGCGGTGATGAACCACCTGGCCCCGCTAGGCACGGTCTACCAGGCTGGCACCTTGAGCGGCAACCCGGTGGCCACCGCCTGCGGTTTGGCCACCCTGGCCGAAATCAGCAAACCTGGCTTTTACGACGAACTGAGCCGCAAGACGCGCGCGCTGATCAGCGGCCTCAAAGCTGCTGCCGACGCCGAGGGTGTGGCCTTTTGTGGCGACAGTGAAGGCGGCATGATGGGCTTTTATTTGCTGGCTGAGTTGCCGCAAACCTACAGTCAGGTGATGAAGTCCGACGGGGCCAAGTTCAACCAGCTGTTCCACGGCCTGCTCGACCGTGGGGTTTACCTGGCCCCGGCGCTGTACGAAGCCGGATTTGTCAGCCAGGCGCACACCGATGCCGACATTGCCACTACCGTGGCATCGGTCCGAGAGGTGTTCAAAACGCTATTAAAATAATAGCTAGTTGCCCTTATTTTATATGGGCTATTGGCATATTTATTATAAAAGTCTGGCTGTTTTTTATTGCAAGTTTCTGGGTAGTTTGCTATCCCTTGCGCCAGGCAGGCGATGGGGTTGCCGTTCACCGCTCGCGGGCAAAGGTTTTGGTTTGACAAGTCGGCGAGTTTCGCCACCAGCCTTGGCGCGCCACCTGTCACGTCACGCGAATGAGGCCTGCGCCCGACAACCCCACCACCCGCCTTCAACAGTTTTGGATGCGATGTTGGGGTCAGGTTTAGTCCCTTATGTATAGCTCTGCATAAGGGTCTTTACGAGACCGCCACGGCCACATATCTTATGACCGCATCCGCTGCCAACCCGACTTCGACGACACCCTGAATTCGGGGACTCCCCTTCGAGTTCCAACAAAAACCGTCAGCAGGAGATGGGTTGGGTGGCGGCCGCAAACAAAACTCAATGCCTGAAATGTCGCACGCCGCCGGTGAAGACCATGACCACACCGCGCTCATTGGCGGCATCAATCACCTCTTGGTCGCGAATCGAGCCACCGGGCTGGATGACGCTGGTGGCACCTGCATCCACCACCACGTCAAGCCCGTCACGGAACGGAAAGAACGCGTCGCTGGCCACCGCAGTGCCGGCCAGGCTCAGACCCGACGCTTGCGCTTTGATGCTGGCAATGCGTGCCGAATCCAGTCGGCTCATCTGCCCGGCACCGACACCGTAGGTCATGCTGTCCTTGCAAAACACGATGGCATTGCTCTTAACGAATTTGGCGATATTCCAGGCAAACATCAGGTCTTGCAACTGCTGCGCTGTGGGTTGCAGCTGGGTTACCACTTTCAGGTCGGCCAGCGTCAGCTGGTGGTTGTCGGCGGTTTGCAGCAGCAGGCCTGAGCCGACGCGCTTGGATTCAACCGCGTTGCGGCCGTTGTCCCAATCCGACGTGCCCCCTGGCGGCAAGGCGATTTGCAAAATGCGCACATTGACCTTGGTTTTGAACACCGCCAACGCCTCGGGGGTGAAGCTGGGGGCCATCAACACTTCAATGAACTGCTTTGACATTTGTAGCGCTGCACGCTCATCCAGCGGGCAGTTGATGGCAATGATGCCGCCAAAAGCGGAGGTGGGGTCGGTCTGGAAAGCCTTGCTGTAGGCCTCTAGGGCATCTGCACCCACGGCCACGCCGCAGGGGTTGGCGTGCTTCAAGATCACGCAGGCCGCGCCGTCCTTGGCCGCGTCAAAACTCTTGACGCATTCCCACGCTGCATCGGCATCGGCAATGTTGTTGTAGCTGAGCTCCTTGCCCTGCAACTGCACGGCAGTGACCAGCGAGCCAGGTGCCGGGTGCAGGTCGCGGTAAAAGGCCGCTTGTTGGTGCGGGTTTTCGCCGTAGCGCAGGTCTTGCAGCTTGACAAAGTTGCCATTGGACTGGCCGGGGAACAAACTGCGCACCGGCACGCTGGCAGCTTCGTCAAACTCGATCGACGACAAATAGTCGCTGATCGCGCCGTCGTACTGGCTGATGCGGTTGAACGCGGCCACGCTCAGGGCAAACTTGGTGCCCAGGGTCAGCCCACCCGCTTTCAACTCGGCCAGCACTTGCGGGTATTGGGATGCGTCGGTGAGCACCGCCACGTCTTTCCAGTTTTTGGCCGCGCTGCGCACCATGGCCGGGCCGCCAATGTCGATGTTCTCAATGGCGTCTTCCAGCGTGCAGCCGGCTTTGGCCACGGTGGACTCAAACGGGTACAGGTTCACCACCAGCAGGTCGATGGTGTCGATGCCATGGGTTTTGAGCGCCGCCATGTGTTCGGGCAGATCGCGCCGTGCCAGCAAGCCACCGTGTACTTTGGGGTGCAGGGTTTTGACGCGGCCGTCGAGCATTTCAGGGAAACCGGTGACTTCGGCCACCTCGGTCACAGGCAGGCCGTGCTCAGCCAGCAGTTTGGCAGTGCCGCCGGTGGACAGCAGCTTGATGCCCAGGTCGTGCAAACTTTTTGCAAATTCAACAATGCCGGTTTTGTCTGAGACGGAGATAAGTGCGTTCATGGTGCGTGGTTTGAAAAGTTGATGGTTCAGGTTTTTATATAAGAAACAGGGCTCTAGCCCTTATGAATAGTGCGCAAGCAGCTATCAATTAATGAGTTTGTGCTCCAACAATTTCTTGCGCAAGGTGTTGCGGTTCAAGCCCAGCCACTGGGCGGCTTTGGATTGGTTGTGCTCGGCGTGCTGCATCACCACCTCGAGCAGCGGTTTTTCCACCACCGCCACCAGCATGTTGTACATGCCGTCGGGCTCGCTGGCACCCAGGTCGTGCAGGTAATCCTCCAGATTACTGCGCACACAGTCTGCAATGTGCAGGGGTTTCATTGGACAGTCTCCATCTTGTTGTTCAAATTCCCTTGTGCTGCGCGGGTGGGCAGGCGATCCATGCGCGCATTGAGCGCATCAAAAAAATCAGCCACCGCTGCCGTTTGCATCTGGCAGTCCACCAAGGTGTTCATGTGGGCGCGAAACGCCTCGCCACCGGGCAGATCACGCACATACCAGCCAATGTGTTTGCGCGCCGTGCGCACCCCGGCAAATTCGCCATACAGGTGGTAGTGGTCTTGCAAATGCGCCAGCAGCAGCTGTTTGACCTCTGCCACCAGCGGCTGGGCCAGCTGTTCGCCAGTGGCCATGAAATGCGCGATTTCCCTGAAAATCCACGGCCGCCCCTGCGCCGCGCGGCCGATCATCACCGCATCAGCCCCGGTGGCAGCCAGCACGGCGCGGGCTTTCTCGGGGCTGTTGATGTCGCCATTGGCCACCACCGGAATCTGCAGCGCGGCCTTGACGGCGGCAATGGTGTCGTACTCGGCGCTGCCCTTGTAGCCTTGCTCACGGGTGCGGCCATGCACCGTGACCATCTGCACGCCCGCTGCTTGCGCGGCGCGCGCCAGTTGCACCGCGTTTTTTTCTGATTGACACCAGCCGGTGCGCATTTTCAGCGTCACCGGCACGCCCAAGGGGACACAGGCTTGCACTGTGGCAGACACAATTTGCAGCGCCAGGGTCTCGTCTTGCATCAGGGCAGAGCCAGCCCATTGGTTGCAGACTTTTTTGGCCGGACAGCCCATGTTGATGTCGATGATTTGCGCGCCATGGTCGATGTTGTAACGGGCCGCGTCCGCCATCATCTGCGGCTCGGTGCCGGCAATTTGCACCGCAATCGGGCCGGGCTCGCCTTCGTGGTTGGCGCGGCGCGAGGTTTTGAGCGAATCCCACAAGTCTGGCCGACTGGTGACCATTTCGCTGACCGCATAGCCCGCGCCCAGCCGTTTGCACAGTTGGCGAAACGGCCGGTCTGTGACCCCGGCCATCGGGGCGACAAAGTAGCGGTTGGGCAGGCAATAGGGACCGATGTTCATGCGAACGAATTCAATGGCGCGGCAAAGCCGATCAGAAGCAGTTGAAAAATGGGGGGGTGTGCGGATTCTAGCTGCCCAAATTTTCAGCAATTCAAACCCTTGCGGCGCACCTCATGCCAAGTGATTACATTTCCAAATCATTGGTGTCTAGGCGCGAAGCCATAGACAGTGCAAATGCACGGCAAGGCGTTGCAACAACGACACGGATGATTTGGAAATGGGATGGCAAATCTATACTCGCGCACCCATGGAACTCTGGCTCGAACACCTTCTGACGCTGCTGGCTTTGCCCAAATTTGGCCTGAGCACGGTGTTTGTGGTGTCGTTCATTTCGGCCACGCTGTTGCCGTTGGGCTCTGAGCCTGCGGTGTTTGGCCTGGTGGAGCTGAACCCGGCGCTTTTTTGGCCCGCCATTGCGGTCGCCACGCTGGGCAATACCCTGGGCGGCGCGGTGACGTGGTGGATGGGTCTGGCATCCCACCAGGTGGTTGAGCGCCACCAACACGGTGTCCATCATCTGCGTGCGCTTGAATGGCTGGAACGCTTGGGGCCCAAAGCCTGCCTGCTGGCCTGGTTGCCGCTGGTGGGTGACCCGCTGTGCGCCGTCGCAGGCTGGTTGAAGCTGCCATTCTGGCCCTGCCTGCTCTACATGGCGATCGGCAAGTTTGCCCGTTATGTGACCATGACAGCGGCGTTGACGGGCGTTTTTGGCAGCTGAAATCACCTGACACGCTATTGAATAAATAGCTACTAACCCAGGCTAAGTAAGGGCTAGAGCCCTATTTCTTATAAATTACGAACTGAACAAGAAGTTCATCACGTCGCCGTCTTTGACCACATAGTCCTTGCCTTCGGCGCGCATCTTGCCGGCATCTTTGGCACCTTGTTCGCCCTTGAAAGCGATGAAGTCCTCATAGGCAATGGTCTGGGCGCGGATATAGCCTTTTTCAAAATCGGTGTGGATCACGCCAGCGGCTTGCGGGCCGGTGTCGCCCTTGTGGATGGTCCAGGCACGCACTTCTTTCACGCCAGCGGTGAAATAGGTTTGCAGCCCCAGCAAGTCGTAGGCGGCGCGAATCAGGCGGTTCAGGCCAGGCTCATGCAAGCCCAGCTCTTCCAAAAACATCAGGCGGTCTTCGTCGCTCATCTCTGACATTTCGGCTTCCAGCTTGGCGCTGATGGCCACCACCGGTGCGTTTTGGGCGGTGGCGTAGGCAGTCAGGCGGTCTAGAAACGGGTTGTTATGAAACCCGTCTTCAGCCACGTTAGCGACAAACATGGCCGGCTTGGCGGTGATCAGAAAGAACTGTTTCAACAGCGGTTGCTCTTCTTTGCTGAAATCAATCGTGCGCACCGGCTTGGCTTCATTCAGGGCCGCCTGGCAGCGCTCCAGAATGCTCACCAGCTTGGCGGCTTCTTTGTCGCCACCCGACTTGGCGGCTTTTTGGTAACGAGACAGGGCTTTGTCCACCGTGCTCAGGTCGGCCAGACACAGCTCAGTCTGGATCACTTCGATGTCCGAGATCGGGTCGACCTTGCCAGACACGTGGATCACGTTGTCGTCTTCAAAACAGCGCACCACGTTGATGGTGGCATCGGTCTCGCGAATGTGCGCCAAAAACTTGTTGCCCAGGCCTTCACCGGTGCTGGCCCCAGCCACCAAGCCGGCAATGTCAACAAACTCCACAATGGCGCGCTGCACGCGCTCGGGGTGGACGATGGCGCTTAAGGCATCCAGACGTGGGTCAGGCACTTCGACAATGCCCACATTCGGCTCGATGGTGCAAAAGGGGTAATTCTCGGCCGCGATACCGGCCTTGGTCAGCGCGTTGAACAGGGTCGATTTACCGACGTTGGGCAAGCCCACAATGCCACATTTCATAACAAATCCTACTGAGTTGGTGCGCTGCTCGCGCAAAGCCTGTGGGTGCAAACGACCCGATTGGCAAAGGTATGGATTATCCATGAGGCTGCCACCGCGCTGCTGTTTTGCTAATTTGAGAGGAGCAACATGGTGCGGCGTGTCCATGCCCGACTGATGCATCAACAACAGCGACACACTGGGAACCGAACGCTCTGCGAAGCGCAAACAAACCCACACATCAAAAACACCCCGTTAACCCGCTTCTACAATGCCGTGACATGACACAACACCTAGACATTTGCATCCGTGGCGGCGGCATTGTGGGCCACGCACTGGCTCTGTTGCTGGCCCGTGACCGGCTGCGCATCGGCTTGTACGCCCCGGCTGCGCCCGCCAGCACCGAACCTGATGTGCGCGTCTACGCACTCAACGCCAAATCCAAAGCCTTGCTCGAATCGGTGCGCTGCTGGCCCGATGCCGCACACGCCACCGAGGTCACCGCCATGCGCGTCCTGGGCGACGAGGGCGGCGAAGTCAATTTTTCAGCCGCCAGCCTGGCGGTGCCCGCTTTAACCTGGATTGTGGATGTGCCCGCGCTGGAAGCTCAGCTGCGCGAGGCGGTACGCTTCCAGCCGCACATTGAGCTGATTGATGCGCCCCGGCCTGCCACCCTGACGGTGGTGTGCGAAGGCCGTGCCAGCACCACGCGGGCTGAATTTGGCGTGGACTTCACCGCCACGCGCTACCCGCAACACGCCATTGCGGCGCGTCTGACCTGCGAAAAACCGCACGGCCAGGTGGCGCGCCAGTGGTTCAAGGGCGATAACATCCTGGCTTTTTTACCGGTTGATGGCGCGCAAGGCCAGGCGATCGGCATTGTCTGGTCTGCGCCGGATGCCCGCACGCCCGAACTGCTGGCACTGAATGAAGAAGCGTTTTGCGACCAGGTGGAGGCCCTGAGCGAAGGCTGTCTGGGCAAGTTGCAGTTGGCCAGCCCGCGCAAAGCCTGGGCGCTGCAGTCAGCCCAAGCCAGCCGTTGGATAGGCGCATCCCATGGCCAAAGCTGGGCGCTGGCCGGCGACGCAGCGCACAACGTGCATCCGCTGGCCGGTCAGGGGCTGAACCTGGGGTTGGGCGACGTAGCCGAACTGGCTGAGGTGGTACACACCCGAGCCTATTGGCGGCCGGTTAATGACATCAAGCTGCTGCGCCGCTATGAACGTGCGCGCCGGGCCGAGGTCACCACCACCGACGCAGCCATGACCGCCTTGCAACAACTGTTTTCAAAAGAAGGCAACGGTTGGCAGAAACTGCGCAATTTGGGCATGAAAGGCTTTGAGCTCAGCGGCATGACCAAGCACTGGGTGGCTCGTCAGGCCATGGGTCTGTGAGCCCCACTTTTAATCGCGAACTTATTTCACCCAGGCCGGTCAGAAGCTGATCTTCCCCCATCCACTGGACACCCATGAACCTACTGAAAACATCCTTATTGGCCTGCGTCCTGCTGGCTGCGAGCGCGACCTGGTCGCAAGAAGCGGTCATCCGCAAAAACTTGGCCGAGCGCATTCCACAGTTGCAGGCCATTGACGAGGTCAGTAAAACCCCGATCGATGGTGTGTTTGAAATACGGGTCAATGGCACTGACATTTTTTACACCGATGCCAAGGGCAACTACCTGATTCAGGGCAACCTGATCGACACCATACAACGGCGCAATTTGACTGAAGAGCGCGTCGACAAGCTCACCGCCATCAAGTTCGACGCCCTGCCGTTCAAAGATGCATTCACCATCGTGCGCGGCAATGGCAAGCGCAAGCTGGCGGTGTTTGAAGACCCCAACTGCGGCTATTGCAAGCGCTTCGAGCGCGACCTGCAAAAAATCAACAATGTGACCGTGTACCTGTTTCTGTACCCGATCTTGAGCGCCGATTCAACTGAAAAATCCAAGCACATCTGGTGCGCCAAAGACAAAGCCAAGTCCTGGCAAGACTGGATGGTGCGTGATGTCACACCAGCCCCCGTTACCAGCTGTGACACCACCGCCCTGGTGCGCAACGTAGAGTTGGGTCGCAAATATAAGATCACCGGCACGCCCACCCTGGTGTTTGCCGACGGCTCAAGGGTGCCCGGCGCGGTAGCTGCCGACCAAGTTGAAAAACGCCTGAACTGAGCCTGCAGCCGATGCCTGCCCAACCCACACCCATTTGCTACCAGGTACGGGTGGGCGATCTGCACGCGCACCTGTTTGCCGTCACCCTGACCATCGCCAAGCCCGCAGCCGACCAGACGGTGAGCCTGCCGGTATGGATTCCGGGCAGCTACCTGGTGCGTGAATTTGCCAAGCACCTGCAGCGTTTGCAAGCCACTCAAAACAGCCGCTCCGTGGCGCTGACACAGCTCGACAAATGCAGCTGGCAAGTGCACTGCAGCCCAGGAAAGCCCTTGACACTGCGCTATGAAATTTATGCGTTTGACAACTCGGTGCGCAGCGCCTGGCTTGACTCTGGGCGCGGCTTCTTCAACGGCACTAGCGTGTGCCTGCGCGTGCATGGCCAGGAAGATACCCCGCACCAACTGACGCTGGCCGCCCCGGGCTGGCCTACCGGCTGGCAGGTGGCCACTGCCTTGTCTCCACTGAAGGTCAACAAGTCAGGCTTTGGCCACTACCTGGCCGCCAGCTACGACGAACTGGTCGACTCCCCGGTGGAACTGGGTGCGTTCTGGAGCGGCAGCTTCACCGCTTGCGGTGTGCCGCACCGTTTTGTGGTGGCCGCAGCGAGCGCCAGTTTTGACGGGGCGCGCCTGCTGGCCGACGTGCAAACCATTTGCGAAGCCGAAATCAATTTCTGGCACGCCCAAGCTGCAGGCGCCAAGACCAAGCAGACCAAAACCAAAGCGCCGCATGACCGCTACGTCTTTCTGCTCAACGCCGTGGACAACAGCTATGGCGGGCTGGAACACCGCCACAGCACAGCGCTGATCTGCAAACGTGCCGACCTGCCGCGCCTGGGCCAAACCAAGGCGCTCACCGCCAGCGACGGCTACACCACGCTGCTGGGGCTGATCAGCCACGAATACTTTCACACCTGGAACGTCAAGCGCCTGCGCCCGGCAGAGTTCGCCCGCTACGACTACGCCCAAGAGAACTACACCGAACTGCTGTGGTTTTTTGAAGGCTTCACCAGTTACTACGACGACCTGCTGCTGCGCCGCGCTGGGCTGATCGACGATGCCACTTACCTGGCCTTGCTGAGCAAAACTGTCAACGGTGTTCGGCAAACACCGGGGCGACAGGTGCAAAGCGTGGCGCAAGCCAGTTTTGATGCCTGGGTCAAATACTACCGACAAGACGAAAACAGCGCCAACGCCACCGTCAGCTACTACAGCCTGGGCTCGCTGGTGGCGCTGTGCCTGGATTTATCGCTGCGCCAAGTGGGGCAAACCAGCCTGGACGACGTGATGCGCGGCCTGTGGCTGCGTTGTGCGGGCGGCCCGATGACCGAGGCCGACGTGCTGGCCGTGGTGACCAGCCTGTCCAATCCCGCACTGGCGGCGCAATTGGCACACTGGGTGCACGACACCAAAGCACTGCCGATCAAACCACTGCTTGCCAAACAGGGCGTGACCTGCCAGGAAGAAGTCGCGCCACTGGCCGACCATCTGGGTCTGCGCGTGAGCGAGTCGAACACTGGTATCGGCGTCAAAAGTGTCCTGCGTGGAAGCGTCGCTGAGCTGGCCGGTTTTGCAGCAGGCGACGAATGGCTGGGCATCGAAGTAGGCAGCGCCAAAACCCGGCAAGCTTGGCGCATCCACAAGCTCGACGACATCCCGCTGTACCTGGGGCACAGTAGCCATTTTGAGGCGCTGATTGCGCGTGATCAGCGTTTGATGACCCTGTCTGTCAGGCTGCCACCGGCGGTTCAGCTGGGCAAACTGGTGCTGCGCAACCCAACGCATGCGGTGCACTGGTTAACCAACGAATAGTATCAAAACAATAGCTAGGTGCGCTTGTTTTATAAGGGCTAGAAGCCAATTTCTTATATATCTTTTCATTGCAACACAGCAGGAGCTTCCATGACCTTTGAACTCATCACCGTCCGAACCGAAGCCGACAAGGTCGGCCTCATCACCCTGAACCGCCCCAAGCAGCTCAACGCCCTGAATGACCAGTTGATGACCGAATTGGGCCAGGCGCTGCAGGCCTTTGATGCCGACCCGGCGATTGGCTGCATGGTCATCACTGGCAGTGAAAAAGCCTTTGCCGCCGGTGCTGACATTGGCGGCATGGCCAGCTACAGCTTTGCCGACGTGTACAAGGGCGACTTCATCACCCGCAACTGGGAGACCATTCGCAGCGTGCGCAAGCCTGTCATCGCGGCGGTGAGCGGCTTTGCGCTGGGAGGCGGCTGCGAGCTGGCGATGATGTGCGACTTCATCATCGCCGCCGACAACGCCCGCTTTGGTCAGCCCGAGATCAAGCTGGGCATCATCCCTGGCGCCGGTGGTACACAGCGCTTGCCGCGTGCCGTGGGCAAAGCCAAGGCCATGGACATGGCGCTCACCGGTCGCATGATCGACGCCGCTGAGGCCGAACGTGCAGGCCTGGTCAGCCGGGTAGTACCGCTTGACAAACTGATGGACGAAACCCTAGGGGCCGCGCTGCAGATGTGCGAGTTTTCGCAAATTGCGTTGCTAGCGGCCAAAGAATCGGTCAACCGGGCGTTTGAGGGCAGCCTCAGCGACGGCATCATGTTTGAGCGTCGCCTGTTTCACGGGCTGTTTGCAACCGCCGACCAAAAAGAAGGCATGGATGCGTTTGTCAACAAGCGCAAACCGGTTTTCACCCACCGATAAATCGCTGCTGCACGCCAATTGGCTACAAGCTGTTATACTTTCGCGCTCTCGGTGATATAGCTCAGCTGGTTAGAGCGCAGCATTCATAATGCTGATGTCGGTGGTTCAAATCCACCTATCACCACCAAATATTCAAAAAGCCGTTGACCTGCATGATCAACGGCTTTTTTCATGGCTGATTGAAAGACGCGCTATTTAGCCCTGAAGTCGTCGTGACACGACTTGCACGCACCTCCCGTGGCATTGACTGCGGCTTTGATGTTGTCTAGATTCCCAGTTTTGGCTACGGTCGCCAACTTGGCCATTTCGGTCTGCATTTTGCTGGCGGCTGTGTCAAACTTGGCCTTGTCAGTCCAGATTTCAGCCTTGGCTCTGGTTTCGCCTTTGTCCGTGCCAGGCATGAATCCTGGCCAGGGAAGCTTGCTCATGTACTCGGCTACGGCGGCGCTGTCTGCGGCCACCTTGGCATCAAATGCCATCTTGCCATTGGCCATGGCTGCCACACGGCCAAAATTTTGCGCCATGACAAACAAGGCACTCTTGCGGTATTTGACGGCATCTTCGGCTTTGGCAAATTGGGCAACAGCCGGTATGGCGGTGGTCAGTGCGAAGCCCGTCAGTATCAATAAGGCCATTTTTTTCATACGTGATCTTTCGTGGTTAGACTTGAATGGGAAGGGGATCGAAGTGTAAAAGTTTTCGGTTTTTTTTGTTTTCTGATGCTGTTCAGGGGGTGTTTATGGCTTTTGTTGTCCGCGTTTGGGATTTGCCCACGCGTTGCTTCCATTGGACTTTGGTGCTGTGCGTGACAGGTTTGCTGATCTCCGGTAGCCTGGGTGGGGCGGCTATGGAGTGGCATTTTCGGTTCGGTTATGGCGTAGCCACTTTGCTGCTGTTTCGTACGCTGTGGGGCTTCGTCGGCGGTTATTGGTCGCGCTTCTCCAGCTTTTTTTATGCGCCAAAGCAGGTGTTGCGCTACTTGCAAGGTTCGTTCAGCAGTGAAAAGCACACAGGGCACAACCCGCTGGGGGCGCTTTCGGTTTATGCCATGCTGTTTTTCCTGATGTTTCAGGTTGCATCAGGCCTGATGAGTGATGACGAAATTGTGGCCGCCGGTCCGCTGGTGCGGCACGTGGCAGGGAGTTGGGTCAGCTATGCGACTTTTTACCACAAGCAAATCGGCAAAATCGTGCTACTGGGTTTGATAAGTTTGCATTTGGGGGCAATCGCCTTTCATTTTTTTGCCAGGCACGACAATCTGGTTCAGCCCATGCTGACGGGTGACAAACTGTTGTTGAATGAGACTGCTGCCTCAGTCGATTCAGCAAAACAAAGATGGCTGGCCATTTTTGTTTTTTTGATTTGCAGCGCCGGGGTCGCCAGTTTGATTTATTGGCTTGAGAAGTAACTCATTCCCGCATTTGTTCCATCAGCTACAGTACTTGCACATGCCACAAGATCAACTCCAAATTTATTCCCCTAAGTCACCGTCTGACATGGAATCCGTTCGGTGTCTGTTCCGTGATTACGCCAACAGCCTGAAGGTCGACTTGTGTTTTCAGAACTTTGAAGCCGAACTGAGCAGTCTTCCGGGTGAATATGCCTCGCCGCGTGGCGCTTTGTTGGTGGCGTTATCCGCTGAAGCGGTGGCTGGTTGCTGCGCCCTTCGACCACTTGATAACGTGGACTTCCCCAATGCCTGTGAAATGAAACGGCTTTTTGTGCGCCCAGCTTTTCGCGGCAAAGGGATTGGCCGTCTGCTTGTCGAAGCGGTGATGGACTGCGCCCGCCTGAGTAGCTATAACCACATTTTGCTTGACACATTGACCGAGATGGAAACCGCGCGTGCACTGTACGAAGAACTAGGTTTCATCGAAATTGCACCCTACTATTTCAATCCCCTGGAAGGGGCTCATTATTTAATGGCAAAGCTATAGCTGTGATCCCCACGCACAGGTCGCGCGTGGGGATCACAGCTGCTTTTAATCAGGCTTTGACTTGAGCCAGCAAAGTGGCAGCGTCGCTCACTTCAAACTTGCCAGGGCCTTCAACGTTCAAGGACACTACTTTGCCGTTCTTGACCAACATCGAATAACGATTGCTGCGCAAGCCCATACCTTTGGCGGTTAAATCCAGAGTCAACCCAGTGCCCTTGGCAAAGTCGGCTGACCCATCTGCCAGCATGCGCACTTTGTCACCGGTTTTTTGATCACGTGCCCAAGCACCCATCACAAACGCATCGTTCACGCTGACACACCAAATTTCGTCTACCCCAGCCGCCTTGAAGGCTGCGTGGTTCTCTACATAACCAGGAACGTGCTTGGCGGAACAGGTGGGGGTAAACGCACCTGGCAGGGCAAACAAGGCAATGGTTTTGCCAGCGCTGGCGGCTAGCACATCCACCGGGTTGGGGCCGATGCTGCAACCACCACCTTCTACTTCATGAAACTCCATTAAGGTTGCGCTGGGCAACATGTCACCGACTTTAAGCATTTCAATTTCCTCAAAACAAGATTTAACAAACAAAAACGGCTCACAATTGTGAGCCGTTTTCTTGGCTGCTGCCAGGCAGCGTGTGGATAAACTTAAACCAGCGAGGCTTTTTGCACCAAGCGAGTGGCTACCCAATTTTTGGTCTTGGAAATAGGACGGCTTTCGGTGATTTCAATGACATCGCCCAGTTTGTACTCGCCCTTTTCGTCATGGGCGTGGTACTTGCTGGACTTGCCAACGATCTTGCCGTAAAGCTCGTGCTTGACTCGGCGCTCAATCAGTACGGTGACTGTTTTAGAACGCTTGTCGCTGACCACCTTGCCAATCAAGGTGCGCTTGAGGGATGTTTTAGCTTCCGTCATTTATCGCTCCTTATTTGGCGGATGAAACAGCCGCTTGCTTTTCGACCAGAATGGTCTTGGCGCGAGCGATGTCACGGCGCGCAATGCGCAGTGTGGCTGTGTTGTTGAGTTGTTGGGTGGCTTTTTGCATGCGTAAACCAAAGTGAGCCTTTTGCAAGGCCTTCACTTCTGCGGTCAACGCGGCCACATCTTTTTGGCGTAATTCAGTCGTTTTCATATCATTTTCTCCTGATTACTGACCGATCATGCGTGACACAAAGGCGGTGCGCAGCGGCAGTTTGGCCGCAGCCAAACGGAACGCTTCACGAGCCAGTTCTTCGGTCACACCCACAATTTCAAACACAATCTTGCCGGGCTGAATTTCAGCAACATAGTACTCAGGGTTACCTTTACCATTACCCATACGCACTTCAGCGGGCTTTTGGGAAATGGGTTTGTCAGGAAACACACGAATCCAGATACGACCACCACGTTTGACGTGACGGGATACTGCACGACGTGCAGCTTCAATCTGGCGTGCGGTCAAACGACCACGATCAATACATTTCAGACCAAAGTCACCGAACGCGACCGAGCTGCCTCGGGTCGCGATGCCGGTGTTACGGCCTTTTTGCTCTTTGCGGTACTTGCGACGAGCGGGTTGCAACATGATTATTCTCCTTTACCGTCAGCTGCTGCAGCGGCTGGCGCGGCTACCTTGCGGACGCGCTGAACGGTGGGTTTGGTGGCGTTGGCTCCAAGAGCCTCGGCGGGTTTGTCGCTGCCGTCAGTTGGCGCAGCATTGGTGCCCATGGCCGGACGCCTAGCACCACGAGGTGCAGGACGGTCAGAACCTGGACGACCACCACGGTCATCACGACGCGGGCCACGTGGGCGACGTTCATCGTCAGGACGCGGTGTCTCTACTGCGGGCAAGTCGTTACGACCTAAGGTATCACCCTTATAAACCCACACCTTGACACCAATGATGCCGTAGGTTGTTTTGGCTTCAGAGGTGCCGTAGTCGATGTCAGCACGCAGGGTGTGAAGCGGCACGCGACCTTCGCGGTACCACTCGCAACGAGCGATTTCAATGCCGTTCAAACGGCCTGAAGACATGATCTTGATGCCCAGGGCACCCAGACGCATGGCGTTTTGCATCGCACGTTTCATGGCGCGACGGAACATGATGCGTTTTTCAAGCTGTTGGGTGATGGAGTCAGCAATCAACTTGGCATCAATTTCAGGCTTGCGCACTTCTTCGATGTTGACTGCCACTGGCACGCCCAATTGCTTGGCCAGGTCACGCTTGAGGTTTTCAATGTCTTCGCCTTTTTTGCCGATCACCACGCCCGGACGTGCCGAGTAAATGGTGATACGGGCATTTTTGGCCGGACGCTCGATCAGCACACGCGACACTGAGGCATTTTTCAGCTTGGCTTTCAGGTACTCACGCACCTTGATATCTTCAGCCAGCATGCCTGCAAAATCACGGTCGCTGGCGTACCAACGAGATGACCAGTTGCGGCTTACCGCCAAACGAAAACCGGTTGGATGGATTTTTTGTCCCATAACTTCCTGGCCTCTTTCAGTTTCCAACCGTCACGTACACATGGCACGTGGGTTTTCTGATTTGATTGCCACGGCCTTTAGCGCGAGCCGTGAAGCGACGCAGCGATGCGCCTTGCTCGACATAGATGGTTTTCACCTTCAATTCGTCGATATCAGCACCATCATTGTGCTCAGCATTGGCAATGGCAGATTCCAGAACTTTTTTGATGATTCCTGCAGCTTTTTTCTGCGTGAATTGCAAAATGTTCAGAGCCTGATCCACTTTTTTGCCACGGATCAAATCCGCGACCAGACGACCTTTGTCCACCGACAAACGAACGCCACGAAGGGTTGCACGTGTTTCCATGGTCACCTCTTATTTCTTGACGACTTTTTTGTCGGCAGGGTGGCCCTTGAAAGTACGGGTAAGCGCAAACTCACCTAACTTGTGGCCAACCATTTGATCGGTTATATAAACTGGTACGTGCTGTTTGCCGTTGTGCACGGCAATGGTCAGACCGATGAAATCGGGCAACACCATTGAACGACGCGACCAGGTCTTGATTGGTTTTTTGTCCTTGGTAGCTACTGCTTTTTCAGTCTTTGCTACCAGGTGATGGTCAACAAAGGGACCTTTTTTGAGAGAACGAGTCATTTAGCCTTCCCCTTACTTCTTGCGACGCGACACGATCATGACCTGCGTGCGCTTGTTGTTACGGGTACGGTATCCCTTGGTCAGATTACCCCAAGGATCGACTGGATGACGGCCTTCGCCGGTCTTGCCTTCACCACCACCATGCGGGTGATCCACCGGGTTCATCACCACACCGCGAACGGTAGGACGAATACCCAGCCAACGTGTTGCACCGGCCTTGCCCAATCGGCGCAGACTGTGTTCTTCGTTAGCCACTTGACCAAGCGTAGCTCGGCAATCAATGTGAATTTTACGAACCTCACCGGAGCGCATACGCACTTGAGCATAGATGCCTTCGCGAGCCAGCAGCGTCGCAGAAGCGCCTGCTGTGCGCACCAGTTGTGCACCTTTGCCAACCTGCAATTCAATGCAGTGAACAATGGAACCCACCGGAATGTTGCGAATCGGCAGCGTATTGCCAACACGGATTGGCGCTTCCGAGCCGCTCATGATGGAACTACCCACCTCTAGGCCACGCGGTGCAATGATGTAGCGGCGTTCGCCATCAGCATAGCAAACCAATGCGATGTGCGCCGAACGGTTCGGATCGTATTCGATGCGCTCAACTTTGGCGGCAATGCCGTCTTTGTTGCGCAAGAAATCAACCACACGGTAGTGGTGCTTGTGTCCGCCGCCTTTGTGGCGCGTGGTGATGTGCCCATTGTTGTTGCGACCGGCTTGCTGGAACTGAGGTTCGAGCAAAGGCGCGTAGGGCTCACCCTTGTACAGGTGATCACGCGAAATCTTCACCATGCCACGACGGCCTGGCGAAGTTGGTTTCATTTTGATAACAGCCATGATTACGCAGCCTCCCCACCAAGATTGAGCTCTTGACCAGGCTTGAGCATGACGTAGGCTTTGCGCACGTTGTCACGGCGGCCGACGGACTTGCCAAAACGCTTGGTTTTGCCTTTGGTGTTGACAACAGAAACGCCCTTGACTTCAACCTTGAACATCAATTCCACAGCGGCTTTGATTTCATACTTGGTTGCATCCTGGAGCACCTTGAAGGTCACTGCATTACTTTTCTCTGCAGCCATGGTTGCCTTTTCAGACACGATGGGCGCAACCAGCACCTGCATCAGACGACCTTCGTCAAATTTGCTTAGATTAGGACCGTGGCTCATGCGAACATCTCCTGGAGTTTGTCCATGGCGGCCTTGGTCACCAACACCTTGCGGTAATGAACCAATGACACCGGATCGGCGTAACGAGGCTCGACCACCAGTACATTTACCAAATTGCGCGAAGCAAGGTAAAGGTTTTCATCAACTTCATCGGCAATCACCAACACCGAGTCAAGGTTCATGGCTTTGAACTTCGCAGCCAATGATTTGGTCTTGGGCGAGTCCACCGTTAAGGAATCCACCACAGCGAGGCGACCTTCACGAGCCAGTTGCGAGTAGATGGATGCCATGCCGGCACGGTACATCTTCTTGTTGATCTTTTGCGCAAAGTTTTCATCAGGCATGTTCGGAAAAATCCGACCGCCGCCACGCCACAAAGGCGAAGACGTCATACCTGCACGTGCGCGACCGGTACCTTTTTGCTTGAAAGGTTTTTTCGTCGAGTGGCGAACTTGCTCACGGTCTTTTTGAGCGCGCGTACCTTGACGTGCATTGGCTTGAAAAGCCACAACCACCTGGTGAACCAGGTCTTCGTTGTAAGCGCGGCCAAAGACAGTTTCGGGCACATCCAGCTTGGAAGCCACTTGGCCTTGATCATTCAGGAGTTCGATCTGCATCAGTTCGCTCCTTTCGCTGCGACAGGTTGAGATTTGATTGCCGGGCGCACGGTCACAAAACCGCCAGCCGAACCAGGGATCGCACCCTTGATCAACAGCAACTGACGTGCTTCGTCAATGCGAACCACATCCAAGTTCTGCGTGGTCACCAGATCGTCACCCAGATGACCCGTCATGCGTTTACCAGGAAACACACGACCAGGATCTTGAGCCATACCAATGGAACCCGGCACATTATGCGAACGGCTGTTACCGTGCGACGCGCGCTGTGATTTCATGTGGTGACGCTTGATCGTGCCAGCAAAACCTTTACCAATTGACGTGCCCTGCACATCAACTTTTTGGCCTGCCGAAAACACCGACACCACAGGCAACACGACACCAGCTTGGTACTGGGCAGCAGTTTCTGCGGCAACACGGAATTCACGAATAATTTCACCAGCCTCAACACCTGCTTTGGCAAGGTGTCCGGCCGCTGGCTTGCTGACACGCGAAGCTTTTCGCGCACCAAATGTCACTTGCAAAGCAACATAGCCGTCGTTCTCTAGGGTTTTAACCTGGGTCACGCGGTTGTTTGACACATCAATCACGGTCACAGGAATTGAATTCCCATCGTCCGTAAAAATACGCGTCATGCCAACTTTGCGCCCAAGCAATCCTAAATGATTGCTAAGACTCATTGTTTTCTCCGTAACTTTCACCGGTGCAACTTCAATTGGCTGCACACGTTTTTTGCGTGAAAGAGGGTTAATAAAACTCTGCGCACGTAGTCACCTACTTGTGCAGAGCCTGCGAGTATAACTGATACTTGCTCTAGGAACAAGCCCGGCAAAACTCAAAATGGTGGTCGGCATGTTTTTGACATGCCAATCACCCGTTTACTCATTGCAGCTTGATCTCCACATCAACGCCTGCAGGCAAATCCAGCTTCATCAACGCGTCAACCGTCTTGTCGGTCGGGTCAACAATGTCCATCAAACGCTGGTGTGTGCGAATTTCCAACTGGTCACGACTGGTCTTGTTCACGTGGGGTGAACGCAGAATGTCGAAGCGTTTCATGCGTGTGGGCAAAGGCACAGGGCCCTTGACAATCGCGCCGGTACGCTTGGCGGTGTCGACAATTTCTGCAGCCGATTGATCGATCAGTTTGTAGTCAAACGCCTTCAGGCGAATGCGGATTTTTTGTTTCGTTGCCATGCTTGCTCCTTACGCAATCACCTTAGCCACCACACCTGCACCCACGGTGCGGCCACCTTCGCGGATGGCGAAGCGCAGGCCTTCCTCCATGGCGATGGGGGCAATCAGCTTGACGGTGATCGACACGTTGTCGCCAGGCATCACCATTTCTTTGCCTTCTGGCAACTCGATCGCACCGGTCACGTCCGTGGTACGGAAGTAGAACTGGGGACGGTAGTTGTTGAAGAACGGGGTGTGACGGCCACCTTCGTCTTTGCTCAAGACGTAGATTTCACCGGTGAAGTGGGTGTGCGGCTTGATGGAGCCGGGTTTGCACAGCACTTGGCCGCGTTGCACGTCTTCGCGTTTGGTGCCGCGCAGCAAGATGCCGACGTTGTCGCCAGCTTGTCCTTGGTCGAGCAGCTTGCGGAACATTTCCACGCCGGTGCAGGTGGTTTTTTGGGTGTCATGGATGCCGACGATTTCAATTTCTTCGCCGACTTTGATGATGCCGCGCTCCACACGACCGGTCACCACGGTGCCACGGCCAGAGATGGAGAACACGTCTTCTACGGGCATCAGGAAAGCGCCGTCCACAGCGCGCTCGGGCAGGGGGATGTAGCTGTCCAGGGCGTCAGCGAGCTTCATGATGGAGCCTTCGCCGAGTTCGCCTTTGTCGCCTTCCATGGCAAGTTTGGCAGAGCCGTGGATGATGGGGGTGGCATCGCCCGGGAAGTCGTACTTGTCCAGGAGTTCGCGCACTTCCATCTCAACTAGTTCAAGCAGTTCAGCGTCGTCGACCATGTCGCATTTGTTCAGGTAGACGATGATGTAGGGCACGCCAACTTGGCGAGCCAAGAGGATGTGTTCACGGGTTTGGGGCATGGGGCCGTCAGCAGCCGAGCAGACCAAAATAGCACCGTCCATTTGCGCAGCACCGGTGATCATGTTTTTCACATAGTCAGCGTGGCCGGGGCAGTCGACGTGGGCGTAGTGGCGGTTGGCCGTTTCGTATTCGACGTGGGCGGTGTTGATGGTGATGCCGCGGGCTTTTTCTTCGGGCGCTGCGTCGATTTGGTCGTAGGCCTTGGCAGAGCCGCCAAACTTGGCTGCCAGCACGGTGGTGATGGCTGCAGTCAGGGTGGTTTTGCCATGGTCAACGTGACCGATGGTGCCCACATTGACGTGGGGCTTGGTGCGCGTGAATTTCTCTTTTCCCATTTCGATTCCTTAAAAGAACATTGCCCGTGGATTGGTTTTATGTCTGCATTTCGTCACTTGATCCTTGGCCACGGGCAGCCACGGGTGCGAAATCGCAGACAGGTTGAAATTAGACGGGGTCAGAGCACATCGCTGCGCGAGTGATCTGGGGTTCTACATCTAGTCAGATGGGGTCAGAGCACATCGCTGCGCGAGTGATCTGGGTTCAAATACATCTAGTCAGATGGGGTCAGAGCACATCGCTGCGCGAGTGATCTGGGGTTCAAATACATCTAGTCAGATGGGGTCAGAGCACATCGCTGCGCGAGTGATCTGACCCCAAATCTCAGGTTATTACTTTGCTCTTGCTGCCATGATGGCTTCAGACACATTGCGCGGGGCTTCCGTGTAGTGCTTGAATTCCATCGTGTAGGTGGCACGACCTTGCGACATGGAGCGCAGGGTGGTCGAGTAGCCAAACATTTCAGACAATGGCACTTCGGCGCGGATGGCCTTGCCACCGCCCACCATGTCTTCCATGCCCTGAACCATACCGCGGCGTGAGGACAAGTCACCCATCACGTTACCCGCGTAGTCTTCGGGTGTTTCCACTTCTACCGACATCATGGGCTCGAGAATCACCGGACTCGCTTTGCGGCAGCCTTCTTTGAAGCCAAAGATGGCAGCCATCTTGAAGGCCAGTTCATTCGAGTCGACGTCATGGTAGGAACCAAAGTGCAAAGTCACCTTGACATCCACCACAGGGTAGCCTGCCAGCACGCCTTGCGTCACGGCCTCAAAGATGCCTTTTTCAACCGCAGGAATGTATTCACGCGGCACCACGCCGCCTTTGATCGCATCCACAAATTCGATGCCTTTACCGGCTTCATTGGGCTCAATCTTCAGAACCACGTGGCCATACTGACCTTTACCACCGGACTGACGAACAAACTTGCCTTCAGCATCTTCGATGGTCTTGCGAATGGTTTCGCGGTAAGCCACTTGCGGTTTACCCACATTGGCTTCCACACCAAATTCGCGCTTCATGCGGTCGACAATGATTTCAAGGTGCAGTTCACCCATGCCGCCAATCAGGGTTTGACCTGATTCTTCGTCGGTTTTGACGCGGAAAGAAGGATCTTCCTGAGCCAAGCGCTGCAGGGCAATACCCATTTTTTCCTGGTCAGCCTTGGTTTTTGGCTCCACCGCCTGGGTGATCACAGGTTCAGGGAACACCATACGCTCCAAGGTGATGACAGCAGACGGGTCACACAAGGTTTCACCGGTGGTCACATCCTTCAAGCCAATGCAAGCAGCGATATCGCCAGCCACAATTTCGCTCACTTCTTCGCGCTTGTTGGCGTGCATTTGCACAATACGGCCAATGCGCTCTTTTTTGCCACGCACCGGGTTGTAGACCGTGTCACCCTTGGTCAGCACACCAGAATAAACACGCACAAAAGTCAATTGACCCACAAACGGATCGGTCATCAGCTTGAAGGCCAGGGCAGAGAATTTTTCTTTGTCGTCAGCCTTACGCGTGACTTCTTTTTCATCTTCGTCAAAACCAGGAACAGGTGGCACATCAAGCGGCGAAGGCATGAGTTCAATCACTGCATCCAGCATGCGCTGCACACCCTTGTTCTTGAAGGCCGTACCACACAACATAGGCTGGATTTCACATGCGATGGCGCGTGTACGCAGACCCAAGGTGATTTCTTCTTCAGTCAAATCGCCTTCTTCAAGGTATTTATTCATCAGCTCTTCATTGGCTTCAGCCGCAGCTTCCACCATCTTTTCACGCCACTCTTTGGCCTGTGCCAGCATGTCTGCAGGAATTTCTTCAAAGCTGAACTTCATGCCCTGCGAAGCTTCATCCCAAATGATGGCTTTCATCTTGCGCAAATCGATCACACCGACGAAATTTTCTTCTGCGCCAATCGGGATCACGATCGGCACCGGGTTGGCTTTCAGGCGCAACTTCATCTGGTCTACAACCTTGAAGAAGTTGGCACCGGTACGATCCATCTTGTTCACAAAGGCCAGACGTGGCACTTTGTACTTGTTGGCCTGACGCCACACGGTTTCAGACTGTGGCTGCACACCACCCACGGCGCAGTAAACCATGCAGGCACCGTCGAGGACGCGCATTGAGCGCTCCACTTCAATCGTGAAGTCCACGTGGCCGGGGGTGTCAATGATGTTGATGCGGTGTTCGGCAAAATTGGCTTCCATGCCTTTCCAGAAGCAGGTGGTAGCCGCAGAAGTAATGGTGATGCCACGCTCTTGCTCTTGTTCCATCCAGTCCATGGTGGCCGCGCCATCATGCACTTCACCGATTTTGTGGTTCACACCGGTGTAAAACAGAATACGTTCGGTGGTGGTAGTTTTACCAGCGTCGATGTGCGCAGAAATACCGATGTTGCGGTAGCGCTCAATGGGGGTATGGCGAGCCATGATGAATCCTTAGGTGATCAGTATCTATAAAGACAAAAGGCCACCCGGATGGCGGCCTGGGTGCACAGCTTTCAGACCATCTGAAAGCCGCGCTGTTGGTTTTAGAAACGGAAGTGAGAGAACGCCTTGTTGGCTTCAGCCATGCGGTGGACTTCATCACGCTTTTTCATGGCACCACCACGACCTTCGGTGGCTTCCATCAGCTCGTTGGCCAAGCGCAGTGCCATGGATTTTTCACCACGCTTGCGGGCGGCCTCCTTGATCCAGCGCATGGACAAGGCCAGACGACGAACCGGACGCACTTCAACAGGCACTTGGTAGTTGGCACCACCGACACGGCGCGACTTCACTTCAACCAGCGGCTTGACATTGTTGATGGCCATGGTGAAGGCCTCAACCGGGTCTTTGCCGGGGTTCTTCTTTTCGATTTGCTCCAGGGCACCGTAAATGATGCGCTCTGCAACTGCTTTTTTGCCGCCTTCCATGATCACGTTCATGAATTTGGACAGCTCGACATTGCCGAATTTAGGATCCGGCAGGATTTCACGTTTAGGGACTTCGCGACGACGTGGCATATTTCACCTCTATTGCTTCAGTTGGCGACCTTGCGGACACCTCGAGAGTTAATCAATAAGACTCTCACTTACTCGACCCAGACATTGGGTCACTACGTTCATTTCCTGCGCCACGCAGCAAACAAACACCTTTTATTTAAACAACCAGACAGCTTATTTAGCCTTGGGACGTTTAGCACCGTATTTGGAACGCGACTGTTTGCGATCTTTCACGCCTTGCAAGTCGAGCGAACCACGCACGATGTGGTAGCGCACACCTGGCAAATCCTTGACACGACCGCCACGAACCAGCACCACGCTGTGTTCCTGCAGGTTGTGGCCTTCGCCGCCAATGTAAGAAATCACCTCAAACCCGTTGGTCAAGCGAACCTTGGCCACTTTACGTAGCGCCGAGTTAGGCTTTTTCGGGGTTGTGGTGTAAACGCGGGTGCAAACACCACGGCGTTGGGGAGAATTTTCCATCGCCGGACTCTTGGACTTGATCACTTCGACCGAGCGCCCTTGACGGATTAACTGATTGATGGTTGGCACTAGAGCCTCCTAAAAAACTAAACGTCCCTAAACGTTCAAAAAACAAAAACGACGAAAACGACGAAAACGTGAATCTCTTCGGAAATTCCGAAAAGCTCACGACTATATCAGGTCACAAGCTCAGATGCAATTTTTTGACAGCGTTTTATTTGATCCAAAGACGCAGCGCGTCCCAGGCGCGGCCTAGCACCCCGGCTTGTTCCACACCCTGCAGCGCCAGCAGCGGCACCTCGGCCACCACTTGTCCGGCGCTGCTGATTTTGAGCGTTCCAAGCGCTTGCCCTTTCACAAACGGGGCCACCAAAGGCTCCGTGCGCACCACTTCGGTGGTCAATTTGTTGCCCGTGCCTGTGGGTACCGCCACCACGATGGATTGGGGTTGCCCCAGCATGACGACCGCCTCCTTGCCCTTCCAGACTTTGGGTGTAAGCACCGCCTGGTTGGCATCAAACAGCTTCACGGTCTCAAACGCGGTGTAACCCCAGTTCAACAACTTTTGCGATTCGTTGGCGCGCGCATTCTCACTGGCCGTTCCCAGCACAATCGACAACAGGCGACGGCTGCCCAAGGCATCTGGCGACCCGACCGGCACACCCGCTTTCCCCAAACCCGGCACTTCGCGCTTGGCCGTTGCGATCAGGCAATAACCCGCCGCTTCGGTGTGACCAGTTTTCAGACCATCCACTGTCGGGTCGCGAAACAGCAGCAAATTGCGGTTGCTGTCGTTGGCAGCTGGCGTACCTGCATAGCGGTATTTTTTGATGGCGTAGTAAGACACATAGTCGGGAAAATCCTGCATCAGGCGCATTGCCAGCACACTCAAATCGCGCGCTGTGGTGGTGTGGCCCGCCTCGGTCAGCCCTTCCGGATTTTTGTAGCCAGTGGCTTTCATGCCCAGCACCTTGGCCTGGTCGTTCATCAATTGCACAAACCGCTCCACCGAGCCACCCACACCCTCAGCCAAAGCCACGGTGGCATCGTTGCCACTTTGCACCACCATGCCTTTGATCAAGTCCTCCACCGGAACCTGCATCTTGGGGTCAATGAACATGCGCGAACCCGGCATCTTCCAGGCACGCTCGCTCACCGGGAAGGTTTGCTTGAGGTCAATCTTTTTACTGCGCAGCGCGTCAAACACCAGGTAGGCGGTCATCAGTTTGGTCAGCGATGCCGGCTCCACCGGTGCATCCATGTCTTTGCCCGCCAACACCTGGTTGGCCGTGACATCGAGCAGCAAATAAGAACGCGCCGCAATTTCGGGCGCAGGCAAGGTTTGGGATGCAGCCGCCAGGCACGCCATCGCAGCCAGAGACAAAAGGATTTTTTTCATGTGAATACGGCCCGGTCAATGCAGACGGGAGATGATTGAATTACTATAAAATAAATAGCTAATAGCCCTTTATTTAAAAGGGCTATGGCTCTAAAACGTGACTAACTAACGCCCCAGATGCGCCGGTGTCAGCAGGCGTTGGACAATCTGGCCATTTTTCAGGTGTGACTCCACAATTTCATCGATGTCACTGGTATCGACATAGCTGTACCAAACGGCTTCGGGGTAAACCACCGCCACCGGCCCGGCCGCGCAGCGGTCCAGACAACCCGCTTTGTTGACCCGCACCTGGCCTGGGCCCGCCAGACCCGCCGCCTTGACCAGCGACTTGCAATGGTCAAAGGCCGCTTGCGCATCGTGCTGGGCGCAACAGGCTTCGCCATTTTTGCGTTCGTTCAAACAAAAAAAGATGTGCCGCTGGTAATAGCCGGCCTGGGGTGCAGCCGCTGCGGTGCTGGCTTCTTGGGTTAAATTAGATTCAGTCATGGGCACGATTTTAGGTTTTTAGGTTTTTACCCCAAAGCAAACCCAGCACATACACCAGCACGGCAAAAGGCCACCCCCATCCCAACCATTGGGCCAGTCCGTGAAAGCGGATGAATTGACCCTGCTCCCATGAATACAGTGTCTGCTCAAAATAAGGCCCCACTGCACTCTGGTTGATCAGGCTCAAATCCACCCCCAGCGCCAGCAAAGCCAAGGCGGCACTGGCGCGGCGTGGCGCGCCAATCAGTGCCCCAGACACCACCGCCGCACTCGCCAGAGCCACTTTCACCGGCAGGTTCAGCCACACCCACGCGTACGCAGGCCCAAAACTTAAAGCAGTGCTCAGCGCCGTGCTGCCCACGCCCAGCACCAGCACCCAGAGCAGAAACAAAGCACGCCGGTAAGTTGAACGAATGATGCAAAAGCCGAGCAAGCAGGGAATCAGTACCCCCAAGAATACACACAACCACTCCACCGCAGGCAGCATGGGCTGCAACTCCAGGTCACGCAGGGGCAGCCATTCGATCAGGGGGCTGTCTTCCAGCGCCAGTGCCAAGGCAGACTCCACCCGTTCCATCACCTGCCCCAGGCCAAACGGCACCACGGCAGGAAACAGCAGGGCCAGCGGCCAAAGCGCCAGCAACACCAGACCGCCGCGTGCTTCCTCCACAAACCACTGCGCCCTGAAGCGGCTCCAGCGCTGCAGCCACCCCAAGCGTTCCATGCCCCAGGCGCTGGCGCTACCCAGCGCTGCGCCCGCCACGTTCAGCAACAAATCCAGATTGGACGACACCCGCTGCGGCAAATACACCTGCAAGGTTTCCATGCCCAGGGACAGCAGCAGCGCCGCCAGCAACGGCAGGCGCAGGGCATAAGCCTCGCGCCCTGTGCGCAAGGCGCTCAAAGCCAGAAAAAACCCCAAGGGCATGTAACCCAGCAGGTTGGACACCACGTCAAAACCAGTCCAATACCTGGGCAGGGCAGCGGTCAAAAACCACCAAGGCTCCACCCCTTGATCACGCCAGCCGGAAAAAGGGTAAAGACTGGCATAAACAATCAGGCCGATGTAGACCAGCGCCAGCGGCCAGGCGGAAGTTTTGTGCGTCGGCATCGGGTCAGTCCAGAAAGTAGCAGACATTTTCAGGCAAAAAAAACCCCAGCACAATGGCTGGGGTAGAAGCCTATTTGCTGTCACACATCAAGGCCCCGCTCAGGGAGGAAAAGCGGGGAGCAGTAAACTGCTCGGTGTGTAATTTACCAAAAATAACTGCAATATTCAACCCAAGGCTAAAAAATTGTCACACCCATGACAAATATTTACAAGGAAACCACCCCAATGACCCCCTATGCCGCCTACCCCATGGGCCGTCCGCGCCGTCTGCGCCGCGACACCTTCACCCGCAATCTGGTGCGCGAACACGCCCTGAGTGCACACGATTTCATTTACCCGGTGTTCGTGGTGGATGGCCAAAAGCAGCGCCAGATCGTCACCTCCATGCCCGGTGTCGAGCGCCTGAGCCTGGATTTGTTGCTGCCAGTGGCCGAAGAATGCGTCCAACTGGGCATCCCGGTGATGGCCTTGTTTCCGGTGGTTGACCAAGCCCTCAAAACCCCTGATGGTCGTGAGGCTTTCAACCCCGACGGCTTGGTGCCGCGTGTGGTGCAAGCCCTGAAAAAAGAATTCCCCGGGTTGGGCATCATGACCGACGTGGCACTTGACCCCTTCACCAGCCATGGCCAGGACGGCCTGCCCAGCCCCGACCCCAAGGAAGACGGCTACATCATGAACGATGAAACCGTGGAAGTGCTGGTCAAGCAAGCCCTGTCGCACGCCGCCGCTGGCGCGGACATTGTGGCTCCCAGCGACATGATGGACGGCCGCATTGGTGCGGTGCGTCAGGCTTTGGAAGCCAACCATTTTGTCCACACCCGCATCATGGCCTACAGCGCCAAGTACGCATCGGCCTTTTACGGTCCGTTCCGCGAGGCCGTGGGCTCGGCCGGCAACCTGGGCAAAAGCAACAAAAATGTCTACCAAATGGATCCTGGCAACAGCGACGAAGCGCTGCGTGAAGTGGCCTTGGACATTGCCGAAGGAGCCGACATGGTGATGGTCAAGCCCGGTATGCCGTATCTGGACATCGTACGTCGCGTCAAGGACGCTTTCAAAGTACCCACCTTTGCCTACCAGGTTAGTGGTGAATACGCCATGCTCAAGGCCGCCGCGCAAAACGGCTGGCTAGATCACGACGCGGTCATGCTCGAAAGCCTGCTGGCTTTCAAGCGCGCAGGAGCTGATGGCATCCTGACCTACTTTGCCCGCGATGCCGCCAAGTTGCTTCTAAAATAATAGCTACTAGCCCATAATTTTAAAGGGCTAGAGGCTTATTTCTTATATAAAACTGGCAAGCTGCACGCATGCGTCTTTTTTCCATTCATGGCAACCAGGTCAGCGAAACACGGGCTAACGATCTGCTGCCCGCGCTTGATGACGTGTGCCTGCCCGCGCAAGGCTACCTGTGGATCAGCTGCACGCGCCTGGAGTTTGACCAGGCTCAAGCCCAGATCCAGACCGCCTTGCAGCGCTTGTGCACGCTGCAATTGGTGGACTTGCATGTATCAGACCTGCTCAATGCGCAGCTGCCTTCACGCTACGACTTCACCTCGCAATACGACCTGCTGGTGTTTCGCCGCTTGAGCGCTCGTGGCGCAGACAGCGATGCCACAACGGCTACCGGCTTGAGCGTCAATCCACGCGGCGGCCCCCCGATTTTGCGGCGCATTGACACCAGTCCGGTGGGTTTTGTGGTGTTTGACCGGGTGCTGCTGAGCGTGCATCCACAAGAATGCGCGGTGCTGGACAGCTATGCCCAACGCTTGCTGACATCCAGCGGTGCATCATCGCCAGAAGCCACTGCGGGCGACAGCCGCTCAGCCGGTGCGCGCGGTGTGCCAGCCAACCCGGCCGACCTGATGCTGCGCATCGTCAGCCACATGGTGGACGGTTTTCTGGCGCTGCGCCGCGAGCTCAGCACCCAGCTGGATCACTGGCAAACCGAACTGCTCAACCCCAAAACCCGCTTCAACAACTGGGCTGCGCTGCTCGATGCCCGATTGGCGTTGCACCAGCTCGACGAGCTGTGCGAAGACCAGCACAGCGCCATGCAGGACTGGCTTGAAGCCCTGAAAACCTGGCCGGAGAACGACAGTTTTCTGAGCCCGCACGCGCGCGACCTGCTGCAGGTGCGCAGCCGTGACGTGCTGGAGCACATCGAACGCGTGGTGCACCATGTGCGCCGCCTGGAGCAAAACGCTGAAACGGCGGTGCAAATGCACTTCAACGCCCAAAGCCATCGCACCAACGAGATCATGCGCACGCTCACCGTGCTCACCGCCATCTTTTTGCCACTGAACCTGATTGCCGGCATTTTTGGCATGAACTTCGAGTTCATTCCACTTTTGCACCGCTCCAATGGTTTCTGGCTGGCGATGGTGTCCATGGCGGCCACGGCTGGTGCCCTGGTGGCCTTTTTCTGGCGCAAGCGTTACCTTGAGCGTTCAACGCGCTAACTATTTTTATAACAAATTGGCCTCTAGCCCTTACAAATAAAGCGCAGGCTGCTATGGATTTTAAACCTCTCGTGACCCTGCTGGCACTTGTCAACCCCTTGGCCATCGTGCCGTTTTTCATTCACTACACACAGGATTTCAGCCGGGCTCAGCGCAAGCGCACGATCTGGATCGCATCGTTCAGCACCTTTGTGGTGATTGCCACCTGCGCGTTGATTGGGCTGCACATTTTGGAATTTTTTGGCATTTCGCTGGCCAGTTTTCAGGTCGGCGGCGGCCTGTTGCTGATGACCTCGGCATTGGCGATGCTCAACGCCCAACCGGCCGAAGCCAAATCCAACGAGGAAGAAATGCACGATGCTGCCGCGCGCGCCAGCATCGCGGTGGTGCCGCTGACCATTCCGCTGCTGACCGGCCCGGCCACCATGTCCACGGTGGTGATTTATGCCGACAAAGCCAAGACTTTTCTGCAACTGGGTACGCTGTGAACGGCTACCAATAAGTGCGTAAATTTGGCGGCAAAGGTTATTTGGCTTTGATTTCATTTGCGCGCCATGGGGGTGTTGGAAGGAGCCCGAAGGGCGAGTGCAAACACCCCCATGGCGCGCGGCGCCGGTGATTTGGGTGTTGTAAATGGATGTGTGGGCGCATTTGACTGGCATCGAATCCAGTAGCCAAGCAGCCCAAGAGCGAGTAGAAACCGACCTTGCCGTAAAAGCTTGAGAAGCAGGCACGACACCGGCCAATACCGTTGCAAGTTCAACCCGATGTCGTGCCCCGAGCCCGGGAGGGCGACGTTGCCGGTGTCAGTATTTCACGAAACTCCAGGCCCTGTCCAGCCCAACCCCCGTCGGCCACCATTTGCCAATGGAGCCACCTGCCAGGCGTTACCTGTGCGCATGCTGCCGTAACCCAGTTCTGCTGTGCAGCCGCTGCGACCGTGGTAACCGCTACTGCAAAGACTGCGCACCCAAGCAACGCGCCCGCAGTGTGCGCGCAGCTGGGCAACGCTACCAAGCCAGCCGACGTGGCCGCCACGCCCACGCCCAGCGACAACGCCGCTGGCGCGTAAAACACGCAAAAGTGACGCATCAGGGTTCCCCACCCCCAGACCTGCCTGCTCTACTGCCACCCGAGGCAACGGCCATCGAAGTTGAGACACCACAGCCACCCTGGCAGTGTCATTTCTGTGGCTGCGACTGTGTCGAGTTTGTTCGCATTGACTTCCTGCGCTGTCGCATCCGTCGCCTTGCCCGTTTGACACACCAGAAAGAGCCACACCATGCCCGTGACCCCTGAACTCAGAGCTCAGATCCTGCGCTATTACCATGTCGAGCAGTGGAGAGTCGGCACCATTGCCCGGCAATTGAAGGTGCACCACGGCACCGTGGAGAGAGCCTTGCGCCAAGCCGGTTTGCCCCGCATTGGAACTGTACGTGCCTCAAGGCTCGACGCCTTCCTGCCGTTCATTCTGGAGACCTTGAAGAAATTCCCAGACCTCAGGGCCAGTCGCCTGTACGCCATGGTCAAAGTGCGTGGCTACCAAGGTGGCCCGGACCACTTTCGCCACCTGATTTCCTACCATCGACCCAGCCCTATACCTGAGGCTTACCTGCGCCTGGTCACACTCATGGGTGAGCAGGGCCAAATTGACTGGGGTCACTTTGGCCACCTGCAAATCGGCCAAGCCAAACGCCCCCTGATGGCTTTCGTGGCCGTCTTGTCCTGGTCACGGCGCATCTTCTTGCGCTTCTCGCTGGATGCCCGCATGGAGAGCTTTTTGCGTGGTCATGTCGAGGCTTTTGAGTCCTGGGGTGGATTGCCCAGAGTGCTGCTCTACGACAATCTTAAAAGCGCCGTGCTGGAGCGCCAGGGCGATGCCATTCGCTTCTCACCCGCATTGCTGGCGTTTGCCAGTCACTACCGCTTCGAGCCCCGCCCGGTGGCGGTGGCCCGGGGTAACGAGAAAGGCCGGGTCGAGCGGGCAATTCGCTACATCCGGGACAACTTCTTCTGTGCACGCACCTTCACCGACTTGGATGACCTCAACGCCCAAGCCGATGCGTGGGTGAATGGCCCCGCCGATGCTAGACCTTGCCCGCAAGACAAAACCCTGACGGTGGGACAGGCCTTTGTGCAGGAGAAGCCACGCTTGCTGGCCTTGCCAGTAAACCCATATTGCGTTGAAGAACGGGTGGTGGTCACGGTCGGCAAGACCCCCTATGTGCGGTTCGATCTCAATGACTACTCGGTGCCGCACACCCTTGTGCGCAAAGCACTGACGGTGCTGGCTGACACCAAGGCGGTTCGCATCCTGGATGGCGCTGTGGTGGTGGCCAGCCATGCACGCAGCTATGACAAAGGCAAACAAATCGAGGTTGAGTCGCACATCAAAGATTTGGTTGAGCGTAAAGCTCAGGCACATGCCCAGCGCGGGATGGGACGCCTGCGCCAAGGCGTGCCTGCCAGTGTCGAGTTGCTAAATCAGGCCGGTGCCAGGGGCGAGAACCTGGGCTCGATCACCTCAGCATTGCTGCGGCTGGTGGATCGCTACGGTGCCACTGACGTTCAGACGGCGGTGCTCAGTGCACTGGCGCGCAAGGTGCCCCACCCCAATGCGGTTCGCCTGGCACTCGAATCTCAGCGTGAAGCTCGTCAAGAGCCCGCTCCTGTGGCGGTGCAGTTGAGCGAAAAAGTCAGGTTGCGTGACACGGTGATCCATGCCCACCCCTTGGCCAGCTACGACCAATTGAGCAGCACGCCCCCTGACTCCCAAGCCCAAGCCCAAGCCCAAACTGAACCCGAAACCCCAAGGAGAGACAGTGATGAGTCCAAAAAATGAGGGGCTGCGCAAACGTGCGGCCGATTTGCGCCTGCACGGCGTGCTCGCGCATTGGTCAGAACTGAGCGATGCCGATTGGCTCTCCCGGTTGATTGACTGGGAGGAGCAGGCGCGTGCCCAGCGTAGTCTGGACAGACGCCTGAGTGGCGCACGCATCGGGCGTTTTAAGGCGCTGGCGGACTTTGATTGGACGTGGCCCAAGCAGTGCGACCGCGGCGCCATTGAGGCGTTGATGACGCTGGAGTTCATGGCACAGTCTGTCAACGTGGTGTTGCGTGGCAACAATGGGGTGGGCAAGTCGATGTTGGCCAAAAATGTGGCGCATCAGGCGCTGGTACAGGGCTATACGGTGCGCTTCACCACTGCCGGTGAGATGCTGGGGGAGTTGGCCGCCATGGACAGTGATGCGGGCTTGCGCCGGCGTCTGCGCCACTTCGTCAATCCGGATTTGTTGGTGATTGATGAGATCGGCTATTTGTCGTATTCGAACCGGCATGCCGACTTGCTGTTTGAGCTGGTGAACCGGCGCTACGAGTCCAAAAGCACGATCGTGACCACTAATAAGGCGTTTGCCGATTGGGGGGAGGTGTTTCCCAATGCGGCTTGTGTGGTGTCTTTGATTGACCGTCTGCTTCATCACAGTGAGGTGATTGCCATCGAGGGGGAGTCCTATCGCCTCAAGGAGGCGCAGGAGCGCGCCGCTGATTCGGCGTCAAAACGTAAACGGGTCAAATCATGAAGCACGTCACCCAACACGCCATGAAACATTTGCAGTTGCCCTCAGGGCTACAGTCGGGTTTGCCGATGGTCATTGACGATGACTGGAGTACCGAGCAGGTGGTGGCGGTGGCTGAGTTACTGGAGGATTTGCTGCATGTGATTCACAGCCGTTATCAGGGAAAGCTGTATGCGTATTGGCAGGCAACCCGGATCACGCAGTTCGAGGCCGACAGCCCCGATGATGATGAGGCGGTGCCGTTTTGATTTGAGCCGTTCTTCATTCAGTAAAAGCAAAGGGGCCGACAGGCCCCTTTGCTTTTGGGCAGCCACTTGCATAAAACTCCGCCAAATTTACGCACATTTACACAGCCGCTAACA
>Ga0210044_10000166_pt1 | contig 94116 bp, 66 predicted proteins | sample CryGey13umfilter_2_FD_183959 | JGI IMG/M metagenome (GOLD analysis project Ga0210044, IMG submission 183959) | Groundwater microbial communities from aquifer in Utah, USA - Crystal Geyser 4/9/14 3 um filter (SPAdes) (version 2) | ecosystem: Environmental > Aquatic > Deep subsurface >... | reverse complement strand
CGGTGGATCGGTTCACGCCAAGCGCGCGCGCAACGACATCGGGATGGTCACCGCCCTGAACAGCAGCAACACCTCTGCGCCGAAGTTCGGTAAGCTGGTCGTGCGTCAATCGTCTGCCGTCGGTGTTTTCCATGGGGGTGAAGATAACACATTACCTGGAGAATGTCTAGACAATTATGAGACGGTTAGTAAGGGATGCCGGCACACGTTAAAAGATGTGAACGAGCCATTCCCGCCGGGCAACGGCCCCGCCCATGGGTTATGATGGATCCATGATCATCTCGAATCGCAGGCTCGGTGCCGTCGTTTTCCTCCTGATCGCCGCCTTGGCCGGCCTGGTGACCGTTCAGGCGGTCCTCTTGCGCCAGGCCTGGCAGCGGGAGGCCCAGACCTTTCAGCGCAACGTCCTGTCGGCCATGGCCCTGACCGTGCAGCAGTTGGACGCGCTGGAGATCGCCGGCGACGCCACATACATCATCCGCGGGACCCTTGATGATTCGCTCCTCACCACGGTCGATTCGATCCGCTCCGTTGCCGACATCGACACGATGATCGCCATCGGCAGCTTTCCCGACAGCATGATGGCGGCCTTTCTCCAGCGGAAGCCGGATGGGAGTGTGCGCCAAGTCGATCTGGAGACCCGCAGCCTGACCGTCACCGTCGAACACGACCGCCGCCGCTTCATCCAGCATGTCGTTCGGGGCATCGTGGACACCGAGCGGCCACCCATCACCGCACGACTGGACGCCGTGCCGCTGGATTCCATCCTGATCGTCCAGCTGGGCGAAGCGGGCATCGACGCGCGGCCGGAAGTCGGCGTGATCGGCACGATCGACGACGTTCCGGTGCGCTTGCCCGCCGGCGCCGACACCACCGCCTTCGTCGCCTCGCCCTTGCGGACCCGGGTGTTCGACCTCGACCTCAAGCCGCCCTTCCACGATCTGGTCCTGGTGTTTCCCGGCGAACGCTCCTGGGTCCTGCGTCGCATGGCCCCGCTGCTGGGCCTGTCCCTGGTGTTCGTCATCGTGGTCATCGCCGCCCTGGTCCAGACCGTGCGCACCCTCTTGGAGCAGCGGCGGTTCGCCGGGCAGGTCGTGGATTTCGTCAACAACATGACCCACGAGTTCAAGACCCCCCTGTCCACCCTCACCCTCGCCGCCGACGCCATCGCCCGCGAAGCCGGTCCCGATGACGCGTCGCTCAGGCGGCACGCGCGCATGATCCGCGAAGAGACCGTGCGCATGGGTCTGCAGGCCGAGCGAATCCTCCAGGTGGCCCGTCTGGAGCAAGGCGAGCTGGATTTCGCCCCGGCCTTGCTGGACGGAAACCTACTGGTCCGGTGTGCGGCCGAATCCTTCGCCCTGCGGGTGCAGCAGCGCGACGGCGAGCTGGCAACCCGGACCGAAGCGGAGCTTTCGGGCCTGCGGGGAGACGAGATGCACCTGACCGGGGTCCTGGACAACCTGCTGGACAACGCCCTGAAGTACTCCCCGGCCAAGCCGGACATCACCATGGCGACCTTCAACCGGGACGGCAGCTTCATCGTCACCGTGGCCGACCGCGGACAGGGCGTGCCCCAAGCCGACCGCGAGCGGGTCTTCGATCCCTACTTCCGCTGTGCCACGGGTGACCGCCACAACGTCAAGGGTTACGGGCTGGGGCTGAGCTTCGTGCGGCTGGTGGTGCGGGCCCACGGCGGCAACGTGGTGCTGGAGCCGAACCCCGGAGGCGGCTCCTGTGTGCGCGTGACCCTGCCCCTGATCTTCCTGACCGCCCGCTCCCTGGTGGATGACCGCGTCGAAGGCCTGCGGCTGGGGGCGGACGACTATGTGACAAAACCCTTCAGCCTCGAGGAACTGGTCCTGCGCATCGATGCGGTGTTGCGCCGCTGCGGACAAGGGCTGGAAACCGGGGAGACCGCAACGGCGATCCAGGTGGGAACCTTCATCTTCGACCCGGTGCAGCAGACCCTGGTCCGCAACGCGGCGGAAACCCGGCTCACCGCGCGCGAGTCCGAACTCCTGCACCTGCTGGCGGCCTCCGTCAACCGGACCGTCGCCCGCACGACCATCCTGCGCCGCATCTGGGGCGACGACGGTTACCACGCGGGCCGCAGCATGGACGTCTTCGTCTCCCGCCTGCGCAAGCATCTCGCTCCCGACCCTTCGGTCGAGATCCGCACCATCCACGGCAAGGGATTGAAGCTCATCGGCGGGCGGTGACTCCCTAGGTCTTCTGGGGTTTCTTCCGCGCCGCCGGGAACAGGACATTATTCAGGATCAAGCGGTAGCCGGGACTGGTCGGATAGAGGTCCAGGTCGGTGGGTGGATCCCCCACTCGATGCTGGTAGTCTTCCGGGTCGTGCCCGCCCAGGAAGGTCCAGGTGCCGCGCCCCTTGCGACCGTGGATGTACTTGACCTCGTCGGGCCCGTCCACCGCACCCAGCACGATGACCGAACGTTTGAGGAACTCGCGGTGGAAGCCCGTGGTCTGGCCCAGAAAGCCGTTGATCACGTTGACGTGGTTCTGGGTCAGCATCGCCGGGACGGGATCGTACTTGGCCGCGAAGGAGAACAGGGTGAAGTAGTCGGCCAGCGCCCCGCGCAACCGGGCGTAGTCGCTGGTGTCGATGTTCGAGAACTCGTACTGCATGGGGTTGGTCACCAGCTTGAAGTTCTCAAAGGCGAAGGTGTTCTCGAATTCGACCTTGGCCCGGTAATCCGGGTCCAGGGGCGTATTGTCGAATGGTGTGCCGACGATATCGGTAGTCAGCCAGGCCAGGGCGATGTCGATGGTGTCGGTGGCCGAGCACATGGCGAACAGGAATCCTCCGCCTTCGACGTAATCCCGAATGGTCGCGGCGACCGCGTGCTTCAGCTCCCAGACCGTCTTGAACCCGAGAGCCGAGGCGAGATCCTCGTTGAACTTCTTCTGCTCCAGATACCACGGCTCGAGTCCGAAGCTCGCGTAGAACTTCCCGTACTGGCCGGTGAAGTCCTCGTGGTGCAGATGGAGCCAGTCGTAGTCGTTCAGTTTGCCGCTCAGCACGTTCTGGTCGTAGACCACGTCGTACGGCACCTCGGCGTAGCTCAGCGCCAGGGTGACCGCGTCGTCCCAGGGCTGCTTGTTGGGCGGGCTGTAGACGGCGATGCGAGGCGGTTTCTCCAGCAGGACCTCGTCCATGTTCTCCTGGGCTACGACGGCGCGGATCCGCTGCCGCTCGGTATCGTCGATGGCTTCGAACAACACGCCCATCAAACGGGCATCCAGGCGCGCCCGCTGGTCGTCCTCCATCAGGAAGCTGCCCCCGCGGTAGTTCAGCAGCCAGGTCACGTTCTGGCCGACCTGCAGGCGGTGGAACGCCATGCCGTAGGCCTTCAGATGGTTGGTCTGATCCAGATCCATGGGCACCAGCAACCAGGACGCCGCACAGGCCTGGCTCCAGACCGCACCCAGCAGCAGAGCGGTCAGACTCACCGCCAGACGCATTTTTCTCATGGCAATTCCTTCAGATTTTCCAGTTCCTCGCGGACGTCGGCCAGGAACAGGTCGTCGGGGTACTGGACCAGCAGTCGAGTCCAGATGTCGCGCGCCTCGTCCAGGCGTCCCTGGGCCTGCAGCAACTGGCCCGCAAGGTTCATGGCCCGCGCCGCGTAGCGACTGTCGGGATGTTCCGTGTAGAGGGTCCGCAGCACCCGTCGGGCCGCAACGACGGAATCGGCCTCGGCCAGCGCTCCGCCCAGTTCGAACAGACCCCGTTCCAGCATGTGTTGGGGCTCGTCGGAATCCACCCGGCGGGTGACCTCGTAGACGAAGGTGCGCAAGGCGGCCAGACGCTCGTTCGGGCGCTCAAACACCTGGGCCAGGACGCAGGGCGCGTACAGTTCCAGGATCTCCGGGCCGCCGCTGGGGTTGTCCAGCTCCTCGGCCACGGTCAGCCCCAGTTCCAGAGAGTCGTTGGCGTAGGGTGCGCCCGGGTTGTCCAGGGCCACCACGGCGAAGCGATCGCGGGCCGTCGGCCATGCCCCCTCGGCCAGGTCCAGGCGGGCGAGCTGGAAGTGGGCCGCTCCGGCCGCATCGCGATAGTCGGGGTCCCGGCCCAGCTGGGTCAGGACCGCCCGGCCGCGCGCGGTGTCGGCGGCGGCCAGGTAGCATTCGCCCAGCGACAGCCGCGTCAGCGCCACGCCCGCGGTGGGCAGATCGGGATCCAGCAGCAGGCGTTCCAGGCGGCGAGCCGCACGCTCGGGATCCTTCAGGGTGTCCTTGAGGTAGCGGGCCAAAGTGAGCTGGGCCGCGTACAGGTTGTCGCTGGCCGGGTTGACCTTGCGCACCTCTTCCACCAGGTCGTTGAACCGCTCCACCGCAGCCACCGGGTCGTCGCCCAGACGCCCCGTGACCAGGGCTTGCTGGCACACCTCGGCGAGACGATCGGCCGCGCGTTGCCGCAGCAGCCGCGGCATGACCGAAGACGTGGCCGTCTTTTCCATGACCTCCAGGAGGTAGCTCACCGTGGCGTCGTACTGGTCGTCGTGATCGAGCAGCTCCAGTTCGCGGACCAGGGTCCCGGCATTCTGCAGAATGGCGTTGCCGGCAGCCGCATCGGCGGTGAGGGCCAGTGCGTAGTCGGTCGCCTCCCGCGCCCGCCCCGACACCAGCAACATGTTGGCCACCAGGATTTTCTCCGCCGGGATGGAGCCGGGCCCGTCGGCAATGGAGCGCATGGCCTGGAGGAAATCCCCGTCGGTCTTCGGGTCGAAGTTCCCTTGCAGGAGGCGCCCCCTGACCAGGGACAGGTTGTAGGGCTGTTCGCGCAGGGCGGCGCTGATCTCCACGGCGGCGGCCGTCTTGCGGTCGAGAGCCAGCAGGGCCTGGGATTTCTGCAGGGCGGCATAGCGGGGCTCCTCCAACACCCCGCGCAAAGAATCGATCAGCCCCGCGGCCATCCGATAGCGCCGGGTCTGCAGGCACATGTCGATCCCCACGGTGCCGGCGCTGCGCAGTTCGGGGCTGGTCTTCATGAACCCGTCCAGGGCGATGCGGGCCGAATCGGTCTGCGCCGTGACCAGCAGCGATCCGGCCAGGTAACGCCACAACGAGACTTCTGTCGGTTGGGTGTTCAGCCCCTCGCGGGCGATGCGGATGGCGCCCGCATGATCGCCCTGCAACTGGGCCAGACGGGCGCGTCGCGTCACCAGTGGGCCCTGCATGATGCTGTGCTGTTCCAGGTCGGTGATCAGGGCCTGGGCCTGGCTCACGCTCCCCAGGGAGAGTTTGCGATCCAGTTCCTGCAGCCGACGCTGAAGATCCATGGCCACGTGGGGATCGAACTTCATCATGCCGGGACGCTCAGGCTCCGGCCGCGGCGTCTCCTGGGGACGAGGATCCTGGGAGCGGGAATCCTGGGCCTGCACGGACACGGCCATCAGCGCCGCCAGACCGAGCGCAACAAATCCGCTTCGGCGCATCATGGGGTGTCCCCCGGTAGCGGCAACGTCTCGAGTCTCTGCAGGGAATCCAGCGCGCTGAAGTAGCGGCGCACCAGGCTCTGGTAGTCCGGCGGCGCGGCGTCGAGGGACTGGTAGCGCAGGCGGAACCGTTCCCGCCGAGCGTCCTCGGCCAGCGTGCCGTTTTGCTGATCGCCGTATACCCGCTCCGCGGTCCGGCTCTCCCTGCGCATGCTGAAATCCCTCTGCCGAACGCTGTTGCGGGCGTCGAGCATCCGGCTGAGGATCCGTTCCTGGCGCTGCAGGGTCTCGTCGCTGACGCCCCCCTGCTCGATGTCGTCGGTGATGGCCTGCAGATCCTCGCCCATCTGGTCGAGGTTTCCCAGCAGACGGCCGCTTTCGGGCCGCACCCGTTCCTGTTCGGCCAGTTCCTGCATCCGGCCGGCGAGTTGGCCCTGCTGCTCGCCCAGGCGCTTCATCTGCGCGCGCGCTTCCTGGCTCATGCCCCGGTCGGCCAGCATCTTGCGCAACTGCGCCGTCAGCTCGTTCGTGCCGGCCTGTTCCTTGATCATCTGCATGAGCTGCTCGGCCAGGGACGACGAGGTTTCCCCGCCCTGGCTGCTACTGCTGCTGCTCATCTGGGCCTGGGTCAGCAGACCGATGACGATGTTGTTGGTCTGCGCAAGGGCATCGCGGCTTTGCCGCTGGGCCGAACTGCCTTGCCCTTCCTCGATGGCGTTGACGGCGTAACCCATGGTCTCGATGAGACCGTCCAGCTTCTTCAGCAACTCGAGGGTCTGCATGGGCGCTTCGGTGGAAAGCTTGGCAAGCTTCTCGCGGACCTTGGTGGCCGCCTGCTGCATCCGGTGCTGTTTGCGGGTCACTTCGCGGGTCCTCACATCGCGTAACCGTGAAGGCACCTGCTGGGCGATTTCCTCCTGGCGCATCGACAGATCCAGCAAATCGGCGGCGATTCCGTGCAGGGACTTGATCTCGTTGTTCTTCATGGCCATCTGCATGGCCTCATGGGACTCGAGCAAAACGTGGTACAAGGAGCTCAGGTCCCGCAGGGCCTGCTCCTGCATCTCGGCCGCCTGTTCGGGGTCGAGCTGCTGGAGCTGCTGGCCGGCCTGTTGCATCTTCTGCTTGGCCTCCTGCTTCTTCAATTGCTCCAGCATTTCTTCCAGCGACTGCTGAAGCTGCTGCGCGGATTTCTCCCCGGACTGCTGACCGTTCTGCTCCTGGGCGCGCTTCTCCGCTTCCTTGCGGGCGGCTTCAAGGCGCTCCTGCAACTCGTCCAGCTGGGTTGCCAATATCTCCTGCTGCGCTGCCAGATCGTCGGCATCCTCCTGGGCTCCCTGGTCCTCGGGCGATTTCTGCCCCTGCTGGACATCCTGGTCTTCCTGCTGCTCACCCTCGCCGGTTTTCTCGCCCTGCTGTTGCCGCTCTCCCAGGTCCGTCTCGTCTGATGCTTCGCGACTAGCGGATTCCTTGGTCTCGGAATCCCCCTCCGGGTCCTGACCTTCCTTTCGGTCGGACTGACCCGCTTGGTCTTTGCGCTCCTCGGCGAGGGCCCGACTTTGCTCGGCCAGTTCCTGCTGCTGCTGCATGATCTTTTCCAGCATAGCGGTCAGGCCTTCCAGCTCCTGCTGCTGGTCCATCTTCTCCATCATGGCCAGGGCCATGTCCATGCGGCGGGCCAGGTCATTCTGGTTCCGGGCCACTTCCTGCAGGGTCCGCGCGACATCCTGCGGCGAGACCTCGCCCCGTGGCCGATCCAGTTTCTTCAGCAGGCTGTCCAGGTAGGGGCTGTCCTGCTGCTCCATGAGCTGGGAAACCTGCTCGGCCATTTCCAGCTGGCGTTCGCTGGTCATCTGGTTGGCCGCCAACCGGTCCAGTTCCTGCTGCAGTCGTTGGCTCATCTCCTGCAACTTGTCCTGGAGCTCGTTGCGGCGGGCGATGGCGTCTTCCATCTCCTGCCGGCGGGACCAATCCGGAGTGGGATTCTTCATGAGTTCCCGGGTCAGACGGTCCAGATCCTGCCCCAGTTTGCGGGTGCGGCGGCGGGCGTCCTCAAGTTCGGCGGTACGGGATTCGCGCGCCTGGGTCTGATCCGCGAGAACTTCCCCGGCCGAAGGCAACACCAAGGTCAAGATCGTCGACCAGGTGCTCTGCCCCGCGCCCGGTCGCCGATTGTCCCGGGCCACCGCCACGAGTTCCAAGCCCTCGCCCGCACCCAGCGTAAGGCCGGCCAGATCCAACGCCAGTTCCTGCCGGGCCTGCAACGGCCTCGCGGTCCCGTCACTTTGGACCACGCGCACCGACCAGGGTCCGAGCTCCGACACCAGGTTGGACGTGGAATCGGCCCCCAGAGGCCAGACGGAGCCGCCTTGCCAGCCCGCTTCGGGATTGGCCGGGGATCCGGAGCCCAGAGGCCGGAGCATCAGGCTCACATCGGCCAGCCCGAAATCGTCCACCGCTTCGGCCACCAGGGAGATTTGCCCGCCCAGGGGCAGGATGCCGTCGTCATCCGGCCGGTCCAGGCGGATGGCCGGTTTCTCGTCGGGCAAGGGCAGGACGCGATAGGTCAGGGGGTCCCGGTTGAACAGCCCGTACTCGTTCTCCAGCACCACGTGGAAGGTGGTCTCGGTCTCCACCGTGAAGCCGCCACGGACCGTCGTCGCATCGGCCGTCATGGCCAGGGAATCCCCGCCGTCGGTCACGATCAACGCCCGGCGCAAAGGCTGGCTGCTGGTTCCCGTCAGGACCAGCCGGCCGCCCTGCGGCACCTCGCTGACAGCGGGCAGGATCTCGAGATTTCGCTCGGGCGCATGGGTGTAGTCGGGGGGGAGCACTCGGCCCGCAACGGCGGTCAGCAGCGGATGACGGAGCACCTGCACCTGTTGCGCCGCCGACACTCTCGTCCCGCTGCGATACCGCCACTGGAAATCCTCGCGGACATCCTCGAGGCGGGCTTCCAGGGCTCGAAACGGCGCCCGCAGGGTCAATTCGTATCCCGGAGGCGGGACTTCCAGGGCCGCAATGTCGCGCCAGCCGCCGGTTCCGGTCCGCACCTGGCAGACGGCAGCCTCCCGGTCGTCGCCGAAATCCCTGGCTCCCAGCACCACCGTCTCGCCTTCCACAACCGGATCCTCGATGCCGATCGCATAGATGCCGCCCGTCGGCGGGGTGAGCTCTCCGGCGCTCGGATGCAGGAGCCGTCCCAGGCCCAGCACGATCTGTTCGGGACCGCTCAGCAGCAGCCCCAGGACGACCAACGACCCGATTGTCCAGCCGACAACCACCCGGGTACCGTGGCCCAGGGGGACCAGATCCCGAACCGATATCCCGGCCACGATCCGCTCCGCCTTGTCCACGACCCGCCGCCGAAACTCCCTTCCTACCGGGTCGTCACCCGAGGTGTCGGGCTCGGCCGCCGCCGCCACCAGGTTCCGGCACGGCGCCACCTTCTCGATGATCTGGGCCAACCGGCGCGGCGAGGACAGTCTGCGCCAGGGGATCAGCACCTGGTCCCACAGCAGCATCAGCACCAGGGCCGCGAGGGTGAGGCCCAGGCCACCCAGCAACACCGGACCCGGGGTCCGGGAACCGCCGGCAGCCCAAATCGCAGCCGCCGCCGCAGGCAAAGCCACCGCGCCGGCGCGCAGGAACCCCCGCAGCAACAGGCGGAGGCGGGCGGTTTCCCACAGCCTCTTGAGCCTCGCTGCAAACTGGCGTTCCCGGTTCATGCTTCTCCAATCACGGGTGGGTCAGGGCATACATCATGACGTTGACGGCCATGCGTGCGGCAGCCTCCCGCACGGGCGCGGGATCGCCGTGGACGTCGGGGTCCTCCAGGCCGTCGCCGATGTCCGAGGAATAGGAATAGAACAGCACCAACCGGCCGCGGCGTACTACGCCGAAACCCTGGGCCGGTTCCCCATCGTGCCGATGGATCTTGGGCAGACCCGGCAGATCGTAGTAGGCGTGGTAGATGGGGTGTCCCGCCGGCAGGGGCACGAGCTGCTCATCGGGAAAAACCTGCGCCACCATCGCCCGGAAAGACGCGTCCATGCCGTAGTTGTCGTCGGCGTAGAGGAATCCGCCGGCATCGAGATAACCGCGCAGCTGGACGGCTTCCTCATCGCTCAGGGCCACCCGGCCATGGCCGGACATGTAGAGCAGCGGGTAGCGGTAGAGATCCTCGCTGTCCAGGGTCACCACATGGTCCCGCTCCTCCGTGGACACACCCACCCGTGTGCGCATGAGTTCGAGCCAGTTGGGCAGGCTGCTGGGATCGCAGTACCAGTCCCCTCCCCCGTCGTAGTGCAGGCGGGCGATGCCCAGCAATCCCTCCTGATCCGCAGCCGCCGCGGCAACCGGGTTGTGGCTTCCCCCCAGCACCAACCACAGGGCGGCCGAAGCCATCCAGCGTCGCTGTCCCCTTCTTCCCGCTGTTCCGCTGTGGTTCATGAATCCTCGTCGACTGTGCCCGTGGCCTCCGCCCGGGGCAAAACCAGGTTGGCCACGGCGCCCTCGCCGTCCTCGCAGTTGGCCAGGGTGATGATCCCTCCCATGCGATCGACCAGGCTGCGGCAAATGGCCAGACCGAGGCCCGTGCCCCGTGTCTTGGTGGAAAAATAGGGATCAAAGAGGTGATCGGCCACATCGTCGGGAATGCCGCTGCCGTGATCCCGCCAAACGAGGGTGACGCCGGCGTCGTCCCAATGCCAGGTGATTTCGACGTGCACCTGGGCGCCGGGGACGGCCGCGTCCAGCGAGTTCTGCATGAGATTCCCGAGGATTTTCTGCAGGGATTCGGTGTTGGCCAGCACCCGGGGCACCACAACATCCGCGATTTCCACCAGCGGCGGACCGGTCTCGGTTTCGGCGGCGGACCGCCCCGAGGCGTAGGCGGCCGCGACTTCCGTCACCAGGTTCCCCAGGTCCACCGGCACGACATCGAGCTGATCCGGTCGGCCCAGAAGGCTGAATTCCGATGCGATCCGGCGCAGCAGATCCACCTGGTCCAGGATCCGCTGCACCGTGTCGGGGACGATCTCGTCCAGACGCGCGTGCTGGTCCTGCCAGGCCTGGCCCAAGAGTTGGGCGGAGAGCCGGATCGGCGTGAGGGGATTCTTGATCTCGTGGGCCACCTGGCGGGCCAGCTCGGCGCTCAGCGCCAGCTTCTTGTTGACCAGGAAATCGGTGATGTCCTCGAACACGACCATGGTGTCCGTGCGGCCAGCGGGCAATTCCAGAGGTGCCACGGCTCCGCGCACGGTGCGCCCGCCTGCGCTGCGGACCTCGCCCCCCTCTCCGGCGGCGAAGGCGCCCAGGAACTGGTCCCGCAACCCCTGCAGGGCCAGCGCCGGATCCCCTCCCGGGGTGAATTCCGCCAGGATCCTGCTCCCCGCCGGGTTGAGGACCACCAGACGTCCCGTGTCGTCCACCACGCCCACACCCACCGGAACCCGCTCCAGCACCAGGGACAGGAAACGTTCCCGGGCCGCCAGACTCTCCCGCGCTGTGTGCAACTGGGTGCGCATGGCGCCGAAGGCGGTGGTCAGTTCACCCACTTCGTCGTGGCCGGGCACCGGCAACGGCGCCTGGAAATCCCCCGCCGCCAGGGATCGGGTGGCCTCCGCGAGCAACTGCAGGGGCCGAAAAATGCTCCAGCCCAGGATGCCCGCCAGCGCCAGGGCCGTCAGCAGGATCAGATTGGCGAGTCCGGTCAGGAAGAGGACCGTCTCCGTCCGGCGTGTCGTGAATTCCCGCTCCCGGTCCGGAAACGACAACGCCAGGACCGCCGGCAGGACGTCCGCGAGCCAGCGATCCCCGCCGGTCTCGAAAGCGGGCAAGGGCATGGCCCCGGTAAAGGCGAACGGGCGGTCGCTGCCGGCAAAGATCCCGGGGCTGCCCGGGTGTCGCATCAACTCGGCCATCATGTGCGCCGCAACCAACCGGCCCTGGTTACCGGCGAAGAATTCTTCCGGATGGCTGGCGATGAGGGGACGGCCACCCACACTCAGGGTCGCCTCTCCCTGGACCAGGTCCGCGAGCCCGACCAGCAGATCCTCGTCCAACCGCTGGCGGTAGAGGAAGAATCCGTCGCTGGCGATCGCCCGGTTGTCCAGCCCCGGCGTCGGCGCCGCCGCATTCAGGATATCGGTCAGGTCGATGGGGATCACCGCCCCGACGAACAGGTCGTTGCGATTGCGGATGATCACCAGGGGCGCTTCCCGACCTGCGTTCAGCAGGGCACGGGCCTGTCGCGCATCCAGATTGCTCAACGTCTCGTCCAGCAACAGCTCGCCATGACCGTCGAACACCATGGCCTGGCGCAATTCCACCGGCCCGGCGGTGCGGTTTCCCGCCAATTGCCCCAGCAACATGTCGGCGATGTACTCGCTGCCGGCCAGGGATCGTGCCTGTTCGACCAGCAGGCTGCGCAGCTGCTCCACCGCGACCGACAGCCCCTGGCGGGTCCGGTTCCTGGCCTCCGAACGAACCGACTGGTACCCGGCCTGATCCACGCTCATACCCACGACCAGGAGCAGGAACAGGCCCAGCAGCAGGTATCCGCCCAAAAACCGCTCCTGGAAACCGATGCGCCAGCGCGAACCCGGACGCAACGCCCAGGTCCCCAACGCGGAGACCGTCACCAACCACCAAAGGGCACGACCCAGGAAGAAGAAAGCCAGATTCAGCAACATGAGGCGGGACAGATCCAACAGGCGCCACGACAGACCGGGAATCTGCAAACCGATCAGGAAACCCTCGCCGGGGAAACGAGCCGAGGCCTCCGGCAGGGCCTGCCACAGGCACCTCCACCGGCGCCCGCCGGCCGCGATGCGTCCCCACCGCGTCTGCCCGGACTTGAGGGCGTCCACCACAGCGGCGCTCCCGAGGTCGGGGAAGATGTTGTCCACCGCCTGGCGCCACCCCGCCGCATCGCCCCGTACGAGGAGGACGGGCCCCGCCGCTTCGACACGGGGCCGATACGCTCGCGTCACCACATCCGCCAACGGACGCAAGCGGGCCTGCAGGGTGGAGACCCGCCAGGAGCGCAGGGGCATCTCGACCCGAACCCAGCCTCGCCCTGCGGGACGCGGCGCTTCACCGATCAGGACCTCTTCCTCGCCGCCGGAGTAGAGGCGCCGTTCGGTCTGGAAGGTGATGTCCCCCTCACCCGGCGGCTGACCGTCGCGATCGATACGGGCGGTGCGCAGGGACACCTCGTACTGGAAATCCCGCAAAAAGCCCCGGGCCATGAGGCTTTCCTGATCACCGGCGGGATCCAACACCTCGACGAGGCAGGCTCCGCCCAGATCCTCCAGGGCCGATTCCTTCCACAGCCGCCAAGCCGGTTCGTCCCGCCAGATATCCGCCGGCGAATCCTGGGGCAAGGCCTCGTCCTGCCCAAGCATGTCCTCAAGAATGCTGCCCAGCAGGAACCGGGTCCAATCGTCGTCCACGGTGGTGATGGCCTCGGCCTTGTTCTCCAACCAGCGCCGCTCGGCGCGCCCATCCAGATCCCGCAACACCGTGTGGTTCCAGACCACCACCAGCATCAGCAGGGCCGGCAGGGTCAGCCGCCGCAACAAACGGGTGGTCCTGCCCAGTCCGGGAATCAGAAGCCAGAAGGCGAGAGCCAGCAGGGCGGCCAGAATCCTCCCCGCCGCGGTGTACCCCGGAACCAGCAGGGATGCGATCAGCACACCGGCCGGCGCGGCGAAGAGGCCCGTGACGGACCACCCCTGCGCCCTTTGCTCCTGCGAGCGTCCCCGCCCTGCGGTCAACAGGAGGGCGAGGACGAATATCGCGGCCACCGAAACGGCCATCAAGGCCAGGTGCAGGGCCCAGAAGGATGTCGAGGCCAGCGGAATGCTTGTGCCGACCAACCGGGCATTGGCGTTGGCCGTCATCAAGCCGGTCAGGGACTCCAGAGCCGCCAGAACCAGGGCCGTGCCCATCCCGAAAACCAGCGCCGAACCAGGGCCTTTTCCGGCTCCCGGCCGCCAGTTCGAACCCCCGCCGACCAGCCGGGGCCAGCCGAAGGTGCGCCACAGGGCGATGGCCGTACCCAGCACGACCAAGGCGCTCAGGAGGGCGTCCGCGGACGACGCCAACCATCCCCCCAGGACGGGAGTGGCGAAATAAGCCGGGTCCAGGAGGCTCAGCAGGGAGTTCGGCGGAACGGGAAAGACCTGGGATGGGTCGAGGTTGGCCAGGCGGTGCGCCACATCCAATCGGGCCAGGACACCACGGGCGAACCAGGCACCAGCCGTTATCAGAAGGAGTTGCCGACCCGTCGGCTTTCTCGAGGCGAGCATGGCGCCCAGAATGAGCAGCCATCCTCCCGCCAGCATCAACAAGGATAGATTTCGCCGCCGGGAAGGATCACCAGGGGCCAGGTCGGACTCCAACCAGAGAACCGGTTCGCCGTCGCCGGCCACCAGATTGACGGTGCGCCCGCGGTCCTTTCCGGGGCGGGCCAACATGGCTGCCTCGCGGGGCGAGACAACTTTCAAACCGACCGCGTCTGCTCCGGTTCCGGGCAGGGTTTGGGGCAATTGCGCCTGCAACTCGACGATTCCGCCACCCTTCACCGGGACGGCTTCCCGCACATACCAACCGCCGTTGCCCGCCTCCAGGAAACGGTCCATGGCCTCAAGTCCGGCCACGTCGGAATTCCCAACCGGAGGGGTCAGGGGCACCGCTCGGGGAGTCCACGCCAACCGCTGGTCATTCGACCACAGCACGACTTTGAGAGGGAAATCCTCCGTCAGGTCCTGCGGCCACAAGCCGGCCACTTCCGAGGCCCTGGCAAACAGCTCGGCTCCGGTACCCAGACCGTTCGGGAAGACCCCGACGGTTCCGCCCGCAGCCTGATCCAGTCCATCCAGGAGGTATTCCATGCGCTGGGAGGCGTGCTCAAGAGCTTCTTGGCGGCTCAGGACCGCCCGGCCGTCCGGCGTGATTCCCTCACGGGATCCGAGGGCCAAGGCCAAGGTGCCCACCTGAACCGCCAGACCGGCGACAATGAAAAGCAGGCGCAGGTCCCACCACCGTGACCGGCTCTTTTTCCGGTTCCCCAAGGAGCGGGACCAGCCGGCAACAGCGACGGCAAGCAGCAATGTGGTCAGCAAAAACAGGGGGTTCATCACCCGCGTGTCCGGATTGCCCCCCCCCAACATCAGCAGCAACAGGGCCTGGCCACCCAGCACCAGCAGAACCGCAGGCAGCAGGGGACCCGACCAGACCGTGCGCATCCGTGCCTCTTACTTGATGGTGGTGATCTCGCTCAGGTACCAGTGGTCCTGGTCACGGGCCAGAACGATGACGAGCCGCAAGGCCTTCCGTTGCGTCCCATCCTCGAAATCCCACAGCGCCAGGCCGTGGACGCGGTCACCCCGGGGAAAGCCCTGGATCCGGGTCATGGTGAAGGTGAGGGTGTGATTGTCCTGGAAGAGGTTGCGAAAATAATAGAAAGCCTGACTGGGGCTGTAGGTGGCGGTGCGGTCACTCGCTCCCTGGGGAGTGATGACAAGACCGTCCGGATGCACCATCCCGGCCAGGGTCTTGCGGTCCGCGCTCCGCCAGGCCTGGGCCAGTCGCGAGAATTCGACTTGATAGGTAGGACCATCCTGGCTGGACCGGTCGTGTTCCCGGGTTTCAGCCATGGCCGGAGCCACCCCCGCCATGAGAGTCACGACGGCCACCAGAAGCCACAGGACAGCAGCGCGGTAGCCTCCGCGCCGACCCTCTCCTGACCCGGCGTTGTCCAGATCCCAACCGTGGCGCATATCCTCAACCCTCACAAGCCAAGCCAATCCATTTCCCGGTAGATTAGGGAGTTTCGCAAGAGGCGTGCCACGCAGACCCGCCCTCTCAGCCGCATTCTACCCCCTGAAGGCCGAATTGCGCCACGTTGAAGGTCCACCGCCGCAAAAGCGTCCCCTCGGGAAGGCAAATTGGACTCCCCACGAAACAAGGGAAGGTTTTTCTTAATGATTATATTTTTGACCCGATAACCATATCACCATGAGAAAACAACTGCAAATTTTCGTTATGATCACGGCGTTCTGGGCTTGCTCCTCACCGGCCCAGGAACCTCCTGTGCAACCGGAGGCCCATCGCACAGCATCCTGCCGGATGTGCCACCAGGGCGGAGTCGCGGCTTCTGCCGCACGCGGCACGGCACTCAACGGAACCTGCCTGGGCTGCCACGAAGGTACGGCTCCGGTTCAGACCGGAACCACGAACATCCATGGCCCCGATCGGCAGGACTGCCTGACCTGCCATCACTTCCACCAGACCGACCTGGTGAACACCACTCAAGGTCAACTCGCCCCCGGTTCACCGGGACCGAGTTCGGGCCACTGCCGGAGTTGCCACAGCCCCGAAGGCCGTCTCAGTCAGGTCAGCGAAGCCCACCGCATGGCGGCGACCCTGTACCACAGCGCAGGGGCCGAACTGCGCCGCACATCCCCTTCGCAAGCATGCCTGCGCTGCCATGACTCCACTTCCGCATCTCCATGGCAGAGGCAAACCGCAGGCACCCTGACCCTCAACACCCACGCCAGCCACCCCTTCGGCGTGAAGGTGGTTGCGGGCCAGGGCAACAGCGTCGATCACATCCGCTGGGATCCGGACTCGCGATTGCCCCTCTTCGACGGCCGCATGGAATGCCAGAGCTGCCACCTGCTCTCCTCCGGCACCGACGACGACCTGATCGCCTACACGAATCCCTACGATCTCTGCCTGGGATGTCACGAACACGATCCGGGATCGGGATGGGGAACGACCGACATGGTGGCCACCATGGTCAGGCGCTGATCAACCGCCCATCATGCCGCTGTGGCACTTGCGGCACAGGGGATCCTGGTTGGGATCCGGATAGGGATTCGGCAGGGGATACGACCCCGACACCACGCCGTCCTGCCCCAGGGTATCGACGTTGAAATCCCAACGACCCGCGTGGGGCCCCGATGTGGCGTGGGCCCGGTGGCAGCTCAGGCACATGACCCGGCTCGAGGTGCTCGGCCCGGCCGTGCCCGACACCGTCGTGGATGGGTCCTGGAAGGGGACTTCCGGCAGGTAAGCGGTGGATGCATCCCCGCCGAAAGAATCGGCCGTCCCGTTATAGCGGTTGTATCGCGTGGCAAAGCCGCTGGGCAGGGTCTCGTCGGTGGGGTGTTCGAACCCCCCGGTCTCGTTGTGGTCGTTCAGATAATCCCCATGGCAATTCCCGCACCAGTTGCTGACCCCTGCCTGATAGGCGATGTGGTTGTCGGGCCTTTCGGACGAACCATCGAAGGGAATCCCAGCGGCCTCATAGGCGGGGTAGAGGAAAACCGCGCCGTCCACCGGTTGGTCCGGCCCGCGGAGGAAGCGGTAGCTCGTGTTTCCGTGGGGATCGTGGCAACTGGTGCATCCCAGCTGCCCGGACGGGAAGCTCCCCCCCGGCGAATTCAGATACGAGCCGTCAGCCGAGAGCCCGTGCCCCGGAGCGTCGATGTTGTGGCCTGCGGCATCGCCACTGATGGGGTTGAGGACACCGTCGGCGCCGTCGTTGAGGTTGTCCTCCCACAGGAAGACGAAGTTGCCCGCGCCGCGTTCGGGCGGCGGCGCCAGAGGATCGGTTCCGAGGACGGCTCCATATGTTTCGGCATGGCAGGCAAGGCAGACATCGCTGGCCGATTCCTCCAGGAGCAGCCCGTCGCCGGAGCCCACCAGGCTTTGACCGTGCATGTCGTGGCAGTAGTTGCAGGCCGCCACGCCCCCGCCATGCACTTCGGCGAAGACCGGCCGGGTGACCAGCACCAGGGAGCAGCAGAACAACAGCCCCCTCATCCACGTTTTCTGCCCAGCCGTGCTCATCTCAAGAATATCCTTCCCCCATCCCTATTTGTCGTGGCATTGCAAACACAGTTCCATATCGGGATTCAGGGGCAAGTACGGCGAGAATTTCGCTCCGTGCAATTGGTGGCAACTCATGCAGGTCACCTGTTCCTTGGTGCGTGGATCGATGACCTCGGGTCCCACCGGATGGGTTGACCGGTGAGCCTGCTCGTGACAGTCGACGCAAAGGCCGGAATCGGTCTTCACCAGCAGCCGCGGATTGTCCGCCCCGTGGGGACGATGGCAATTCACGCAGTCCATCCCGTCGTGGGTGATGAACTCCTCCTTCTTCCTGCCCTCCCGGTCCCCGAAGTGGCAACCCAGGCAGAGCTTGACCTGGGATTTCAGCAGGAGGTCCGGCGAGTTGGAAGCGTGGGGGTTGTGGCACGAGGCGCAGGACTCCTCGGTGTTCATGATATGAGGGAATTCTGCCTTTTGGCCGGGAGCCACGGCCCGGTGACAACCCAGGCACAACTCGCCCACCGATGTCGTCAGGGCGAAGGAGCCCCCCGAATCCAGATTCCCATGGCACCGCGAGCACTGCCCCGCGGCGAAAGGCTGGTGCTGGTTGGTCCGCAACAACCCCTTTCCGGAGGAAGCGTGCGGGTCATGGCAGGCCGTGCAGTCAGTACCGGCCATGGAACGGCCGGCATGGGCGCGATCGAGCTTCGCCCCCCCGTCGTGACACTCCATGCATAGTCCGGGCACCGCGGTTTTCAGCAGGCCCTCCACGGTTCCGCCGTGGGGCACGTGGCAATCCGTGCAGTCCCCGGCCGCAACCGGGTCATGCACCACCTGCCGTTGCACCCACTGGCCGGCCTCCTCATGACAGCCGGCGCACAACTGGGCAGTCGCCGCCACGGTGTTGGCCGCATAGGCGCTGCCGTGGGGGTCGTGGCAACTGGTGCACTCCCCCAGGGCGACCGGCCGGTGCGGAGCCGGGAGATCTCCCAAACCCTGCATGTCGTCATGACACTTCAAGCAAAGGGCGCCCACATCGGACCGCAGCAGGGCGGCGTGACGCGAGGCGTGGGGATTGTGGCACGATGAACATTCCCCGTCGGCGAACGCCGTGTGGACGTGGGCACGCTGGAAGGCTTCCTCGAGTTCGCTGTGGCATTCCAGGCAGACCTTCGGCTGATCCACGGCGGCCGGAGCGCCATGTCCGAGGACCGGGTTGAGGGCCGCGATCCAGACCACCAGGGCAGAGGGAATCAATCGGTACCTCATTCCTCACCTCCCTGTACGCCTGCGGGATGGCACATGGCACAGTCTCGACCGGCGAACGGATCATGACGGTTGGGCAGTATGAGGCCCGCTTCATCGGACACATGGGGATCGTGACACTCGGTACAGTTCAAGCCCGCACCGGACCGACCCAGATGGGCGTCCAGGAAATCCTCGTCCTCGCCATCGTGACATTCCAGGCACAAGGTGGCGACCTCCGCTCTCAAAAGAGCCGGATGGTCCGTGCGATGGGGATCATGGCAGGTCAGGCACTCGCCGTCGGCTGCCGGCGGATGGACATGGTCGCCCTGCAACTGCTCGCGGAGTTCCCGATGACAATTGAAACAGAGTTCCGGGGCATTTTCCGCCAGCAAGGCCTTCAGCCGACCGCCGTGGGGCAGATGACAGGAGGTGCAGGCGCTCTGGACTAACGGCTTGTGGACACTGCCGCCGGCCACCGGGGCAGACTCCATGTCGTCGTGACAGTCCCGGCACAGGTCGCCCTGGGGTTTGACCAGCATGCCCGGCTCCATGGAACCGTGCGGCTGGTGACACTGGGTGCAGTCGTCGTCTTCCATGGGCGGATGGGCGACATCGCCTTCCATGTCGGTGCGCACCTGTTCATGGCAAGTGAGGCAGGTCTCCGCCCCCTTACGCTGCAAAAGCGCGGGCTGCGTCGATTGGTGGGGAAGATGGCAATCCAGGCACTGGCCCCGAACCACCGGCTGGTGGGTCTGGGTCAAGGTCAGCCATTCTTCCGGCTCGTCGTGACAATCCTGGCAAAGGGCCTTGACCGAACCGCGCACCAGACCCGCCTCCTGTGTTCCATGGGGATCATGGCAAGACAGGCATTCGCCATCGGCGAAGGGAGAATGCACCGAGACCGCATCCTCCGCAGGGGTCGTATTCTCATGGCAACGGGAGCACAGCTGGGTTCCCGATTCGGCCAGCAAGTGGTCCGCGACCTTGCCGTGGCCCCTGTGGCAGGCCAGGCAATCCTTGCGGGCGGGATCGTGGGGATGGGCGGAGTTCACCTTATCCCCGATGTCGTCGTGGCACTCCAGGCAAGCCGTGCCGACCGAGGCCGGCAGCAGATGTTCGCCCGTGGCCGCGTGGGGAACATGGCAGGCCAGGCAATCCCCCTCGGCCACCGGATCGTGGGTTCCGGGGGGCGCCAGCTCGCCCAGGTCGTGACATTCCATGCACATCGCTTCAGCCGAATCGGCATTCAAGGCCAGGGGATCGTCGGCCTCCGGCCCGGCATGGCAGGATGTGCACTCCCCATCGGTCATCGGGGGGTGGCTGGACCGCCGCATCAAACCGCCGGAGTCGGAAGAGTGGGGCGTGTGGCAACCCAGGCAATCCCGGCCGGCCAGGTCGAAGCCGTCATGGGCTGCGACCAGCTTCTTCTGCTTGGCGTCGTGGCACCGGGCGCAGAGCGCGTCCGGTTCGTCGACCAGCAGGTGCGGGTGATCGCTGCCGTGGATCTCATGGCACGCTGCGCAACCATCCTTGGCCAAAGGAGCATGATGGTGGGAGCGTTCGAACGGCTCGGCGTCGTGACACAGGAAGCAGGCTTGATCTCCGTCGGCGGCCAGCAGATTCGGAAAATCCGTGCCGTGAGGGTCGTGGCAGGCATCGCAGCGGCCCTGGGCAACCGGCCCGTGCAGGTTTCCCCTCGCCAGACCCAGGTCGGCTTCCTGGTGGCACAGCAGGCACAGCTGGCGGCCCGTCTCCTTCAGTCGCAGGGCCCCGACCAGACCGTGGGACTTGTGGCAGCTCTGGCATTCCTTGTCGGCCACCGGTTTGTGGGGCCGCGAACCGACCTGGAAATCCTTCTCATGACAACTCAGGCAGTCGCCCTTCTTGCTGAAGCGACGTCCCCGCTGGATCTGGGCGTCCGCGGCGGCGACATCCAGCAGGAGCGCCCCGATTGCGATCAACAGGACCCCGGTCATCCAGCTCCCGCCTCGTCGGAATTCCCTGGCCCGGACCGGAATCCTCATGACCCTGACTCCTCGGAGGGATTGAAGTATTTTTTGATCCTGTCCTCGTGGCGGACGATGGTGGAACGGGATTTCAACTTGTCCAGCAATTCGTCCAGACGGTCGTTGAACTTCTCCTGGTAGATGACCTTGCGGATGTCCATCTCCACATCCTCCAGGGGCGGCGGAGTCCCGGGCCTCTGATCGGCCAGCTGGAAGACCATCCAACCCATGGGCATCTCCACAGCCTGGCTGCTCTGCCCCACCTGCATGTTTTCCAGCTGGTCACGGAACGGTTTGGACAACTGATCCGTGCTGATGTAGGCCGACTTGCCGGGGGTAAAATCGGTGTTGGGGTTGTTAAGCCCGAACACAAAGCCGAAGTCCGCGCCGGCCGCGAGTTTTTGGGAGGCCTCCTTGGCCTGGGCCTCGTCGTCGAGAATCAGAATCTCCAGCCGGACCTCGTCGGGACCACGGAAGCGATCCAGGTTCTTCTGGTAGAACTCCTCGAACTCCCCCTTCTTGAACGTGATGCGGGAGGCGACGGCGTCGTTGAGATAGGCCTGGATGAGAAGCTGTTCCCAATCGGTGTCCACCCGTTTCTGGACGTCCGCCCGCTCCGGGTACCCTTCCTGGGAAGCCAGATACCCCAGCACCAGGCCGCGCTTCTTTTCCGTGCGCGCGGCGGCCATGATCGCGGCGAAGGGTCGGGAGTTGTCCGTCATGGCTTCGTGGGAAACGGCCTTGCGCAACTCCGCCTCGGTGACCACCGGGCCGTCGGCAAGGAAAAGCACCGGTCGCGCACTCTCGCCGACGAAGGATCCCTGGAGTACCTGGGCCGAATCGGCCGCGATGGCGAACAGGGCGTTCATGTCCTCGTTCACCGGCACCTTGGCCATGGTCCGGGCGAGGAACGCGTCCCAGTCCCGCTGCCTCAGGATTCCCAGAACGGCGGCCGCGGACTTGTCGTGGACCTTGGCGAAGGATTCCTCGTCCACAGGGGTGCGTTGTTCCACCCGCACGAAGGTGAAGGATTCCCGGAAAGGGAACACGGGGGAGATGTCCCCCACCCCGAGGGTCCGCACCTGGTCACGCAGGACGTTTTCGATGTCGGCCCAGTGCAGAAGTTTGAACAAACCGCCGTTGAGCTTCTTGGTGTCCAGTGACACCGCTCGGGCCAGGGAATCCATGTCCGCCCCCGCCAGCACCTCGGCCCGCAACTGCTCGGCTTCCTCGCGCGTGCGCACCGAGACCTGACGCAGCTGGATCCGCCAGTAGTAGCGGTCGAAGAAGGCCCGCACCGAATCCTCCGGGGCCGACTCGCGGTAGGTGAAGTTGTCCTTCACGTAGGCCTGGATGGCGTACTGCCGCTCCTTGTCCGCCGCGAATTCCAGCACCTCGGGTTCCTGGTCCATACCGGAGGCCAAGGCATCCTGCAGCAGGAGCAGGTCGTTCACCCGCTTTTCCAGGTAGCGATAGACCAGCCCCTGGCCGCTCGCCGCCAACTTCCCGCTCTGATGGGCTTCCAGCACCATGGCATCCAGATCGGCAACGGTGATGGGATCCTCGTTGACGAGGATCAGGGTGTCCCCGGGCGCTTGCTCCTGTGCGACGACGGGTGATGTCGCAACCAGGAGGACCAGCAATGCCGACAGAAAAACCCAGCCACCCATCGGACGTCGTTTGTTGCCGATGGTGACGGAGCGGAGCATCGAGTTGCAGATCATGGTGACCTTTCTTGTTCCTGCAGCGGCAGGTTGTTTTGCAGATCCTTCACGAATTCATCACACATGACCGAAACCAGGTCGGTCAGAGCATGGACCCGGCTCTGTTGAAACCAACCTTCGTGGTCATTCCCGGCCTTTGCCAGTTCCCGGGCCAGGAACACTCGCCCGGTGCGGGCGTCCAAAACACGCAGACCAAGTGCCGCGCGGGGAACACTGGTGATCTGATCTCCTACAGCCTGATTCAGGACATCCACCGTGCCGGTGGCCACGGCTACGAGGGAGTAGCTGCGACCCAGGTCCAGCAAATTCTCTCGATCGACGGCTCCGCGGTAGGCCGTCTCGCGGACCAACTGTCGCGTGCGGATGAATCCCGGCTCCAGGACATCGTATCCGGCCTTCATCAGGCTGGTGACCAGGATCCCGCTGCAAACAGCCCCCGCGTTGTCCGACTCCGAAAGGTTGTCCAGGGCGACGACGGCGATTCGAGGACCGGCGGCGGAAGGGAGACCCGGTTCCGGCAACGGCAACAGACCCGTCAAGGCCGCATCCACCAGGTCGGTTCCCAGGGTGGCCAGGGAATCAACGCGCCCCATGCCAAGCCAGCCGACCCGACCCTCACCCGTGCGCCCCAGGCTGATCGAGCGAACCAGGGTCCCGGTCGCCGGATCCAGCACCCGCAGGGACAGGCCCAGTTCGGGGGCAGGCGGCGCGCCGTACACATCCCAGGAGCCCGTCAGGAGAAAATCCAGGTCCAATTCCGCAGCGAGTTGGCGGGCATCGGCGTCGCCGATCATGCCGCGGCTGCGGATCCGGTTCCGGCGCAGGACCGGCCGCAGGGAATCGCCGGCGATCACCGTCAACCCGGAGGCGGTGAGCCCCTCCAGAAGCAGGGGCCGCAACAGATTCGCCGCGACGTCGCTCCGGCAATTGTTTGCGAACGGCAGGACCCCAATGCGGATGCGGGCGGCCGACGGGGCGGTCCCGGCCGGGCGGTTCCCCGTCCCTGCACAACCGGCCCAGAGTACCGGCAGCACCAGGATCATCCACAGTGCAGGCTTCACACGCAACTTCTCCTGCCTCAATCGAGCAAGGTGCCGAGGCACTTGTCAAGGCACTTGCGGGTGACTTCCCCGCGCGAGGCCTGGCTGGTTCCCAGTAGCGAGGACCAAAAGCCCTGGCTGTCCTCCGATTGGGTGACCGACCACACCGTTTCGCCCGTCTCGGTCTCCACCAGCCGCAGCACGACCGTCACCACGCTGACGTTGTTGGAGCCGCTGCGGACCGAGGCCGATTCGCTCACCGAACCCAGGAACAGGCCCTGGACGCCCAGTTCCCGCCCCACCTGGGTGATCTGGTCCCGGGTCAACTCCGCCGTGCGGATCACACCCACCTTGCTCAAGGCGTTGGCCACCTCGCCCGGTTCGGCCACGGTGAAAGATTCGCTGGCCAGCAGCGAGTTGACCAAATAACGCGTGGCCCTGGCGCCGGCCCCTTGCTCTCCCGAGAGATTCTCGAAGGGAACGACTCCGACCTTCTCGATGAAGGAGAAATCGAATTCGGGATGGATGAACCTCTCTCCCCCCGTACCCCCGCAACCGGCGCAGAACAGCAGCAGCCCCAGTATCAGATATCCCTTTTTCTTCGTCATACTCGCCGCCTGTCCGGATTCAGAACGTGGCCCTAAATCCCTGTTGAATGGAAACGGTCTTGGCACCGCCACCTCCCGTCAAATCCACCTGGGCGATCCTCAGGTAAAGATAACTGCGCCTGTTCAGATCCAAGTTCAGATTGAGGCTCCACCGCCTGCTGGTGACCACCCCGTCGGTCCGCAAATCGTAGGCTTGCCCGGATAGCTTCAACGAGGGCAACACGTTCCACCCCAGAAGGATATCACGAATCACCGATTCGCTTCTCTCCGAAACTCCCTGGATACTCATCCGCATGGAGAGATTCGACCCCGGCCGCCAGTCCACACCGGCGGTGCCCGTGCGACGCAGGCGAATTCCCGGTTCGCTTGCCGTGGTGCTTTCCTGGTAACGTGCCAGCAAGGACAGCTGAAGATTGCGCCGCAGAGACGACTCCAATCCCGCCTGGTTGAACCAGCTGTCGACAATCCGGTCGACCAGCAGATCATTGCTGCGGGACAGGCCCTGACTGAGCCTTGCATCCAACCCCGGCAGCAAGGCCAGGTTGTTGTCCAGGCTCGCGCTGCGGATGTCACGGGAGGCCGCCCCGTTCAGATCAGAATTCCGCTGGCTGGCGGACAGGGCCCCCCACCAGCCGGGAGCGGGCTTGAAGATCATGGTGTAGCCGAGGGACACTTCCTGCTGAGTTGCCTCGTCCCCGTTGCCCTGCTGGTCGGAATATTCCAGCCGCAGATTGTGGGCCAGGACGGCCGACGGAGTGAAACCCAGTCGCCAGCCCAGGCCGGTCCGGGTTCGGTCACCTTCGGTGCCCATGATTTCGCTGTGCTGCAGGGACGCGTCGAGGCTGCTCTCCCACCGTTCGGAAAAACGATAGGCCGCCCGACCGTCGAACAGATTGATGGCCGAAATCCGTCGCTGGTGGCCCATGGCCGCGCGCTGACGCAAAGCATCCACCTCGGTGACGAAAATCTCCGCGATCTGGTTCAGCCCAGCGTTGACCACCTTGATGTAACGCCGGTCGACGGCGGAAAAGGTGATCTCGTAACGGTTCAAGGCCGGGTTGAAGACCTGACCCGGGAAAGATGTCCACAGTTCCCAGGTGAGGTTGTCTTCGGAGATATAGACCTGCCAGGTGACCTGGTCCCCCGACGGCCGGTCGGTGTAGACGTAGATCGCACCCACCGGCAAAGGCGCCCCCAGGTCCAAGCCCAGGTTGATGTCGATGTTGCCCCCGCCGATGTCGATGGCCGGGTCGGTGGCATCGGTGGTGTTGCCGTCGATCAAGCCGGACACTTCGTCCAGAGGGTCCAGATCCGGGCCGTCGTCCCGGGCATAGAGACCGGCGGTGGCGGGGGTACGTTCCAGCACCACGCCCCCGGAAAGGACCTCGTCATTCTGGTCCTGGTACTGGGAAGACAAACTGCCGGTCAGAGTCAGGCGGCCGTCAGCCCCACTCCCCCGTTGTCCGCTCCAGCGCAGCGTGTGCCGGCGGTTGACCGACGAAAGGCCGCTGATGACGTTTTCGCTTGCGAGCCGGGAGAATTGGTAGGAATAGGTGCTGCCATTGCGCCCGTAATCGGCCCCGGCCTGGAAGCGCCTGTTGCGGATATTCTGGGCCTCCGGCTGGTCCGGATAGAATGTGTGCTGGTCGCCGTAGCTCAACCTGACCAAAGGCAGGTTGGTGTCCACGGATTGGGCCTGGAACTGCAGGTCTCGGGTGACGATGGCCGCGTCGTTGCTGGTGGTCACGCGACGGCGGGAGCCCGTGGCGCCGAACAGGAAGAGGGGATTGCGCCAGCGCAGATTTCCCGAGGGCAGGATTTCTTCCCGATAAGTGCCCAGGGTGAGATCCAGGTCCTGGTCGAAGCGGTAGTATCTCAATCCCAGGTCCAGGTCCAGCCGGGGCGCCAGGGACTTGCGGAAGGTGCCGTTGAATTCCTGCCGAAAAGTATCCTGTTTGCGGGCGTCGATCTCGGATTGGACCCGGGCCAGGTCCACGAATCCCCCGAAAGGACTGAAGGCAGACGCCTGGGCGTCGTGCCGCGCGCACAATGCCAGGATGACGAGGATGCCGGCCAGGATGCGATTCACCGGTTCTCCAAACAACGGGTAACCATGAAAATGGGTACCCGGCCCCCAATCGTGATCCGACGCCCGGGCGGTTAAACCCGGGCGTCGGAAAGTTTACCACAATAATATCTCTCGATCCCTGGGTTTCAACCTAGGGAGCGATCGTGTCGAAGGCGTCCTTGTTGTGGCACTTGTTGCACAGCGAGCGCTGGTTCGGGCTGGCATAGGGATCGGGGATCGCGTACGAACCCGATATCGCGCCGTCCTCTTCCAGCAGGGTCACGCTGAAGTCCCAGCGACCGGCGTCCGGAGCCGAGCTGGCGTGGGCGCGGTGGCAGGTGATGCAGGACACCTGGCTGCCGGCGCCGGGGCCAGCGGTGCTACTGGTGGTGTTGGCCGCATCCTCGAAGGGAACCTCGGCCAGGTAGGCCGAGGCGGCGAGGCCACCGGTCTGATCTTCGGTGCCATTGTACTGGTTGTAGGTCTGGGCGATGGTCCCACCCAGGGTTATGCCCGAGGGGTGGATCAGCTTGGTGCCGTTGGCATGGAAGTCGCCGTGGCAGTTGCCGCACCAGGCCGACATGCCGCCCTTATAGGCGGTATGGCTGGTCTGGGACTCGGAACCGAAGAAAACAGCCAGACCCTCGGCGTCGGGGGCCGGGTTGGTAAAGTTCGCGATCCCGCCCTGGACCACGCGACCGGCGCCGTACAGGAACCGGAAGTCGCTGGTGCCGTGGGGATCGTGGCAGCTCGTGCAGCCCATGGCGCTGGCGGGGAAGGATCCGCCCGGTGATGTGGTGAGGGTTTCGTCCGCTTGCAGCCCGTGACCGGGGGCGTTCAGGTTGTGGCCGGCGGCGTCGCCACCGATGGGGTTGCTGGCCCCGCCATGGCCGTCGTTCAGGTTGTCTTCCAACAGGAACACGAAGTTACCGGCACCCTTCATGGCCGGGGGGGCCAGAGGATCGGCGCCCAGGGGTTTGTCCAGGTGGTCGTGGCAGGCGATGCAAACGTCGCTGGGCGTGGCGTCGACGAGCAGCCACGGGTTGCCGTTGGGGCTGTCGGGATCGACGAGTTGGCCGTTCTGGCTGTTGTGCATGGTGTGGCAGCCGTTGCAATGGGCAACGCCGCCATCATGGAATGCGAGGGCCGTGCCGGCGATGAAGCAGAGCCCCAGGGTGATGACAAAAGTCTTCCTCATGTTGATGCCTCCGAAGAGATTCTGACCAAAGTTCGAAGCCCGGTATGGGCCCCGGGAAAAGTCGGGCGATAAGGTGATGTTGAGGACCTCCTTGGACTTGAATAAACGGCCCCGGAAGCGACCCCGTCGCTCCCGATGTCCGCATTCGGTTCAGGGTTGATGGAAGCTGCCCCGACCACATTCGTGCGGACGAAGTCGGGCAGCTCGACGATTTGGATGCGATTGGAGAAAATCTGGCCCACGACCGCGGATTCGGGGCCGTTGAGGGCGAGCAGGGACGGGTTGATGAACCAGCCGGGGGACAATCCCTTGCCGCCGAATTCACCCAGGAAACGGCCTTCAGGGCTGTAACAGACGATGCAGAACCGATTCTTGTCCAGGACCAGGTAATTGCCCTGTTCGGTCCGCTGCACCGCCACGGGGAAGGCCAGGGCACCGGGCTTGGAACCCCCGTGACCCACTGCGCCCAGGAAGCGGCCGCCGGTGTCATAGCGCATGACGAATCCCGATGTGGAAACCGGGAGCAGGAATTCGCCGCGATCCCAGACCAACTGCCCCAGTCCGGACACACTGGTGGTGTCGTCGGCCAGTTGGGGGGACAGGTCGCAAACGACCCGCCAACCGTTCGTGATGTCCAGGATGCGAGCGCCCCGGTCATCGAGGCCGTAAAGGCGGCCCCGGTCGTCGCAGGCCAAGTGGGTCAGCGTGACATTCTTTCCGGCGAGGGTCGCGGGAATGGAAAAACGCTCCAGGGCCAGCCCGTCAAAATCGAAACGTTGCAGCACGCGGCCTGCCTGGCTGGACCCCAGAACATAAATGGAGCCATCAGGATCGGTCACCAAATCCAGAGGGCTGGTTATGGAATCACCCAATCCGAAGGCGAAACGGAAGGCGCCGGCCGCCGAAAAAATGACGATGCGGTTGTGCCCGGGGTCGGCGACCAACAGTTCCCCATGCACTCGGTCAAAATGCATGGCACTGGGACGCACGATACCGTCCCCTTGCCCGGGGACACCGAGGTCGCGCACGAAGACGGCAGGAACGGACATTCCCTCCTGGGCCGTTGCCGGGGAGGCTCCAGCCAGGAGAATCGCCGTTACCATCAGTGTGGATTTGACTGCCGTCATGCTCAACAACTCCGCTGCCCTCGTTGCCCGCCTCTGCGGGGGCACTGGTTAACTGTTTAACATCAGGAGAAAGATATCACAGGAATGTCATGTGATACAAGAATTATTTTTCAAAATCCCGGAATTTAATGAAAAAGGTGTACTTATTCATTTATATTCAATCGTGAAACTATAGAATTACCTCATTCATCTCGTGCATTTCGAGAGTCTCATTGACCAAAAATTTAAAGAATACCTTTAATATCGGGGATTATGCAACGGGAATCTGTTAATTGAGAGTCAGGGTCAACAGAAAAGGAAAAACCCGGAAGAAAGCCCAAATATGGGTGCTCTTCCGGGTTTTTGAACCACCAAGGTTCGGCAAGGCTGCTACATGCTGACTGCGGCCCGCTTCTTGTCCTTCAGGCGGGATTCGTACCACCAGACCAGAACCGGGCTGGCGATGAACATCGAACTGTAGGTACCCACCACCACGCCGAACACCAGGGCGAAGGCGAAGTCGTGGATCACCGGCCCGCCGAACAGGAACAGCATCAACGCCACGAACAAGGTCGTCAACGAGGTCAGGATGGTCCGGCTGAGGCACTCGTTGATGGAGCGGTTGATGACCTCACGGTAGCCTTCCTTGCGCCGCAGCTTCATGTTCTCGCGGATGCGGTCGAAGATCACGATGGTGTCGTTGAGGGAGTAACCAATGATCGTCAGGAAAGCCGCAATGGTCTGGAGGTTGACCTCCATGTTCAGCAAAGAAAACGCGCCCAGGGTCAGGGTCACGTCATGGATCAGGGCGATGATGGCCGCGATCCCGTAGCGGAACACGAACCGGATGGTCAGGTACAGGACGATCAGGGCCAGGGCAGCCACGATGGAGTTGATGGCCGCGGTCCTCAGCTCGCCGCCGATCTTGGGTCCCACGCTCTCTTCCCGGCGCAGCTCGATATCGGCCCCGGCCATGGCCGCCTTCAGGTCGTTGAGCAGCACCTGGGAAGCGTCCATGGTCTTTTCGGTGTCCTCCACCCCCGGCACGGTGATGAGGAACTCATCATTGGACCCGAATTCGGTGACCTGCGCCCCCTCGTAGCCCTTTTCCTCCAGGGTGGCGCGCACCTCGCTCACGCTGGGTGTGGGATGGATCCGCACCTGGAGAACCGACCCACCGGTGAAATCGATACCCAGCTGCGGGCCTCCGTGGATCACCAGCGAAACCACGCTGATCAGGATGAGAATCATGGAGAAGGCGAAAGCCCCCTTCATGGCTCCGACCACGTTCAAATTGGGGTTCCGAAAGAATTCCATCTCGCTCGACCTTTCCCGGGGCCGTCCCCGGCGATTACCCATCAGGGGAAATGTCCACACGGGTGGGACGCTGCCCACCCCCGCGGATCAGATGCTCATTTTATCCTGGCCCCTGCCGCGGACCAACAGTTCCAAAAGGGCCCGGGTCATGACCAGGGCCGTGAACATGGAGCTCAGGATACCGATGCTCAGGGTGACGGCGAAGCCCTTGATCGGCCCGGTGCCGAACCACAGCAGGATCACACCGGCGATCAGGGTCGTCACGTTGGCGTCCACGATGGTGCGGGTGGCGTTCTGGTAGCCGGACTGCACGGCAGCCTTGATGGTTTTGCCCTTGTGCAATTCTTCCCGCACGCGCTCGTTGATCAGCACGTTCGCATCCACGGCCATACCCACCGTCAGGATGATACCGGCGATGCCCGGAAGGGTCAGCACCAGGTCGAACTGGGCCAATACGGCCATGAGGATGAGGATATTGGCCAGCAGGGCGATGTCGGTGATCACACCGGTCATCTTGTAGTACAGGACGATGAAGATGATCACCAGCACCGAACCATACAGCGCGGCGTTGACGCCGGCATGGATGGAGTCGCTACCCAGGCTCGGACCCACGGTCCGCTCCTCGGCGATGAAAACGTCCACGGGCAGGGCGCCCGCGCGCAACAAGAGGGCTAGATCGCTGGCCTCGGCGTTGCTGAACCGCCCCTGGATCACACCCGAACCGCTGGGGATCTTGCCCTGGATCACCGGGGCGGAACTGACTCGGCCGTCCAGGCTGATGGCCAGGTAGCGCCCCACGTTTTCGCCGGTGACCTTGGCGAAGACCCGGGCGCCACGGCTGTTCAGTGTGAAGTTGACTTCCCAGTTGCCCGGCGTTTGGGAGTCGGCCGTCGACGTGGCGTCCACCAGCTGGTCGCCGGTCAGGACGGCCTTGGCGTCCATCAGGTAAAGCGGGCGCACAGACCGACCTTGGCCCATGTTCACCGGCTCCATGCCCATCTGGAATTCCAGACCCCGCAAACGACCGGCAACGAGCGGGTCGTCCAGCATCGCCTGCACGCGGGCCACATTATTCTCGTTCACGAACACCGGAGTGCTGGAACTCCGGCTGGCGCTCGGAATCCGGACCACGAGACCGCTGAAGGGATGGTCCTTCATGTACTGCGCGTCCACGGCCGCGGTGTCCTCCTCGCCACCCAACAGGGCGTCCAGGTCGTCCAGGCCGGTGGTGTCGGTGGCGGCACTGTCGGTGGCGGCAACGGCGGTTTCTCCCCTGCCGGCTGCCGGGTCGCCCGCGGCGTCCCCCTCGGCGGCGCCAACCGTCTTGCCCATGAACACCTGGTCCATCTTGTCGAGAGCGGCCTGGATGTCGTCGGACGAACGAACCATGCGGAACTCCAGCCGCGCCGTCTGGCCGAGCAGGCGCTTGGCCCGCTCGGGGTCCTGCAGTCCCGGCAACTTCACCACGATGCGACTGCTGCCGAAAGTCGTGATCTCCGGCTCGGAAACCCCGAATTTGTTGATGCGGTTGTAGAGGATCTCCTTGACCCTCACCAGGGCATCCTGGGCTTCGCCGGCGGTCATCCCGGTCTGGTCGACTTCCAGAACCAGATACATGCCGCCCTTGAGGTCGAGCCCGCGCCGAATGGCCTTGGCGTCGATTTCGGCGATTTTCGTGGCCAGGGCCGGATCGGACTTGGCCGCCTCCCGATCCGCCTTGGGGACGGAAAGGGCCCGGATGGTCGGCAACAACCCGATAACGGCGAGCAGCAGAACGACGACGCTCACCACAGCCCTGATCTGCTGGGAACGATTCATGTGTCAACTCCCGTGTCACACGCACAAGGGTCAAAAAAAAACACGCCCTGATGTCTGAACGGAGCGGCGGGATAATGGCATCAAGGCGTATGGGACGGACTTCCGCTCCGCTTGAAAGCGGCTATTATAATAGTATGGGGAAGTTCACATTTCCAGAACTATCCGGATGGCTGGTCCTGCAGATGATATTCCCTTGAACCCAGGCCCAAGGATTCGGCCTCCGCCAGCATCACCGCCGGATCCGTGGGGTATCCGTGCCAGTTGCGGATGCTGCCGCCACAGGCTTCGCTCAAGAGATCCCAGGCCGCCTGGTCCACGGCGACCGGATCGGTCCCGGCCAGCAATCTCCCCTGGTTCAAGGCCAGGGCCATGCGACGTCCCGGCCCCGCCACATAGCTGTCCAGGCCCAGCAAAAGGTTCAAATAGACCTGGGGGCCGGGAAATGACGCCCGGACGGACACGGCCGAGGCCGCCACCGATTTTTGGAAGCCGGCCAGATCCTGTTTGTCCTCGACCGTCAGACCTTCCAGGTGGCAAGCGCTCATGCACTCCCCGCAGCCGGTGCAGCGTTCGTGGAGGATGTGGGCCCTGCCGCCCTTGAGGGCGATGGCATCGTACAGGCACACCACCATGCACGAACCGCAACCCGCGCACAGGGGGGTGTCCACCTGGGGCCTCACCTGTCGGTGCAAGGCCAGCTTGCCCTCCCGGGCCAGCATTCCCACACCCAACTCGGCGGTCACGCCCCGGAAACCGAAATGGGGATCCGGACGCACGGGGTTCAGGACGCCCAGGGCCCCGGCGCCATCCAGCCCGGCGACCCGCTCCCCCGGTCCGCGCTCCGGATCGGGCGGTTCCTCGCCGCCGGCCGCCACAAAAGGCCGCAGGCCGGACACCCGGTCCAGGCCGTTGGCGACCGCCCGATCGCCCAAGGCGGCCGTGGTTTCCAGCCCCAGGGTGGAAATGGACACGGTGTCGAAACAGAACGAGGTCGGCCCGCAACCCAGGGCGGCCGCAGCGGACTGCAGCCATACCGGTTCGATCCAGGCCGACATGCCCGGGGGGGAGATCTTGATCTTCAGGGCCCAGACGGCCTTGTCGGCGGGCGCTGCCGCCGCTTGCAGGATGCGGCGGATATCCTCGGGCCCGGCGCCGCCGAGAGATAGGACCCGGTGCTGGACGGAGCTCTTCATGGGGTTCCTCCCACGGCCGCATGCTGCAGGGCCAACAGCTCCGACACGGTCACGAAGCGGATGCCCTCCCGCTGCAGACGCGGAATCTCCTCCGCCAGCACCCGGGCGGTGGCCGGATGGGGATGGCCGATGCCGACGACGAATCCGGACTTGCGGGCGCTGGCGGCCAGCAGGTTCAGGTTGGCGCGGATCCGCTCGGGGCTCTCCTGGTCGTAATCCAGGAATGTCCGGTTGCGCAGCGCCTGGAGGCCGGCCTCCCGCGCCGTCCGATAGGCCACCGAATTGGCCGAGGTCAGACTGTCCAGGAAGTAGAAGTGCCGCTTCTTCAGCACCTTCATCAAGGCCCGCATGGTGGGTTCGTCGCTGGTGGCGGCGCTGCCCATGTGGTTGTTCAGCCCGGCCACCGGAGGCAATCCCCGCAGATCCTGCTCCAGGAGGGATGAGATCTCGCTCTCTTTCATGCCCACCATGAGGGCCCCGGCGCCCGGGTCATTCTCGGGATAGTCCTGCGGTTCCATGGGCAGGTGCAGAATGATTTCGCGCCTGCGGGGGGAAAGACTCTGCCGGCTTCGCCCCACACGAACCTCCACGGGGCATCCCGCGGCCATGCGCTGGGCCGTGGCCTCATCCTGGCCGGCAGGGGCCACATTCCCGTCGCGGTCGGGCGGTAGGATCAGCTCGGTCCCCTCGAGGGCGAACTTCCGGCTGAAGGGGCGGCCCGGCAGGACCGACATGGTCAAGGGGATGTCGAGACCCAGGACGGTTTTGGTCGGGGAATTGGTGTTGTTGCCCCAGTCGTCGATGACCAGGGCGATGGTCGGCCGGGGATCGGCCGCCAGGGATTCCCAAAGCGTCAGCGCGCCCTCTGCTCCCCAGCGGATCACCGGGCGCGTGCCCTCCCGGTACAGGACCAGGGTATGGGTGGGCCGGCCGGGCACGCCCACGTCCAGGCGCAAGAGGTCCCGGTGCTCGTCGGGCTGGGCGTTGGCCGATCCGGCGGGGAAAAGCCGTTCCCCCCACAGGACCCGGGCTCCGGCGGGGTCGAGCGCCTCGACGATCCGATCCTGCAGCGCCCACCAGCTCAGGTCTGCGGACACACCCACGCTGCGGCAGCGAACGGCGGCCCCCGGCCCCAGTCCCGCCGCCGGCCAGTCGCAATCCGCTCCCGCGGAATTGCCTTCGGCGGACCGCAGAGCGGCCGGTCCGGCCGGCAGATCGGGCAGGACCGCCAGCAGGGCATCCTCCACCGCGGCCTGGACCTCCGGATAAGCCCGCGGAGAACCCAGGGTCAGCAGCGCGGCCTGCCCCGGGCGCGTCCCGGCCCACTTGACCAGACCGATGCCGGCGATGATCACCACCACCACGATCGGCAGCAGCCAGCGCCACGGCCCCCGCCCACGGGAGGAACGACGCGATTTTCCGGGTATGCGACGGGATTTGCGGACGGCGTTCAACTTCAGGAGCATCTCCAGGAAAGACGTCGCGCCTGGGGCAACATCATGGGGAATCATCCGGTGGCGATCGGTCCCGGACATGGTAAGCGCCCGGTGGGCCGGTGGCCAAGATCGAAAAAGGGGGAGCCGCTCGGCTCCCCCCATGTCATGGCATCCAGGCGGATGTCCCTAACCGTCGTTGGTCAGATCGTACTGCCCGATCATCTGGTAGTAGGGTTTCATGGATCCCTGGTGCAGGGAGTCATGGGAGGTGATGTAGAACTTGATCTGACCGGTGACCTTCAGGGTCTTGTCCCCGGCCCGGGAAAACTCGAAGTACACGTCGAACAGGGCGCTCTCGGCGTTGGGAATGGGATCGTCCCCGGGAGAGGTTTCCCAACTCGTCAACTGGGTGGGCTCCTGCAGGGTGATGGATGAAATGGGTGTGGTCAGATCGCCCTTGGAATCATGGCCGGCGGCGCCGGAGAACATGTGGTTGGCGATGTCCATTTCCTCGGTGTAATCCAGCGTGGTGCCCACCTCGGGAAAGTCCGACGTGGTCGACGCCTGCAGAATGGTCAGGTAGTCCGGGTGCAGCAGCGTCTGGTAGGCGTTGTAGTCCATGTTTTCATAGATGGTCTTGAAGTTCGCCATCAACTTCGCGGGAGTATCGGGAAAAACGAGGGTGGGTTTAATATCGATGATCGGGTTATTATCACCGGGCGGGGAAAAAATGCAGCCCGTGGGAACGACGAGCAACCCCACCAATCCCAACATCAGGACACTCTTTCTGATCATTGTGCAATCCTCCAGCAGGCCAGGGTTCCCCTCGGGGTGACAGAACCTTCTAAGCAGAAAGGGAACCGAACAGTCTTCACGGGGTGCTATTCCCCACCATTTTAACATATTGCAATATTATTTGCTACCAAAAGTTCCCCGCAACACCCCCATGGTGGGCAAGATCTGGCCCTCGTTGTCCGGGTTGCTTTCCCCGAATTGGTCTTCCCACTTGGCAATATACCAAAAATTGGCCACCAAGCGAAAGGTAATTATCGCCCGGCCCCGGTATCGGATGGAGGAATCGCCGGTCTTGACCGTCAGATCGTAGACGACTCCCTCCCAGACCACCACGGTGCCCGACGGATCGGGCACGATGAATTCGTCGTTACGCAGCTTGGCGGTGATGGACACCCCGCTGTCGTACAGGTTGCCGATGAAGTTCACTTCCTTGGCCCGGTCCCAGGTGGCGAATATCCCCGGGAATTGCTCGTCGGCGTTGGTGTCGGGCAGGTAGATGAAGTCGTTGCCCTCCGGAACGATGTTGTCCTCCCAGCCGAAGGCGTGGGTGTTGATGAGGGATCTTTCCAGGTTGGCCCAGGCGTTGGAGGGGCTGGTCTTGGGCAGATACTGAACGCTGACGGTGCTGGGAGCTTCCGGGGTGCGGGGTTCGAAGAGACACCCGGTCAACGGGGCCAGAACCAGAAACCCGGCCAGGGCGCAGACAGCTGAGTGGCGAAAGATCCTTGTCATCTCAGAAGCTCCACTTCATCCAGACGTCGGCCTCCCAGTAGTCGGCGCTGGTTTCCCTCACGGCCGGGCCGTAGGCGTTGTATTTCTTGACCACCGCGTTCACTTCCAGGGGACGCGTCTTGCCCCACTTCTTGTTCACCCGCACACCCACCCAGACCTGGCCGCTGTGGGTGATGGTGGTGGCCTCCACGGAGCCCAGAAGGTCCTTGGCGTCGCGGGTCTGGTAGGTCGCCCCCTCGAACGTCACGTCCGGTGTCGCCCGGAAACGGATCGCCAGGTCCACCTTGTTGATGGCCTGGATCTGGTCCTTGTTGTAGAAACTGCGACCGGTGACGTCGGTCTTGGTGCGGGTGGCATTGAACCGCTTGTTGTAATCGTGCTGAACGATCACATCCAACCGGGAAGTCGGATTGATGGTCACCTTGGTCGACAGGTTTCCGCGCTTGTTGTAGTTGTCCGAACGGCCGACGGCCTCCAGCTCGCTGTAGGTGTAATCGGTGTACTGGATGAAGATCTGGTAGCTTTGATCCAGGGTCAGCCAGGGAGAGAGGGTCCACAGGTACGTGGGTGATATCTCGTAGGTGTCCTTGATGTTGTTGTTGGACGAACGGGATTCCCTGATGGAAAGATCCTGGGCCTGCTTGTAGGAGAAGATCATGGAGGTGCGGAACAGGTTCGGCCACTCCCGGTTCAGGCGCAGGGAGGTATCGGTCAGCAGGCGATCCTTGTCGTTCTGGTTGTAGAGGTTCTCGGCGATGTCCTGGGTCAACCCCTCGTGGTACCGAAAGGTCATGCGGGTGCGTTCGATCAGCGGCCGTTCCCAGGTCATGTCGAAATCCCGGCCCTTGGCGAACTGCTTGCCGCGAAAGGCCGTGGCCTCCTTGATGCGCTGATCGTCCCACTTCCAGCTGTATTTGTAGGATAACGCCAACGAGTCGCGCCCGACCTTCGCGCTCCAGGTCAGGTTCATCCGGTCCTGCCGGCGCTTCTTCAAACCGATCCGACTGACCCGATAGTCCTGGTCGTCGGTGTCGCGGCCCAGGGTGACCGACAAGGAAGTTCGACTCAACTTGAAGGTGTTCTGGAACTCGACGCTGACCGCATCCTTGGTCTCCAGTTCCTGGACGACCTTCTCTTCCTCGGCCAGGCCCACCGTGTCGATGAGCCCGTTGCTGTTCTTGCGGAAGTCCAGATACTGGCGGTCCATATTGCTCCGGGCAACTTCGAATCGGCCGGTGCCCACGCCCCGCGAGAAGTAGACCCCGAATCCGGTCGAATCGGCGCTGGCCGAAGACTGCGAACTGGAATCGCCGAGATAGCGGTCGCCGGAGGTGGTTTTCCCGTAGACGCGGCCGACCAGCACGATGCCGTCGGCGACCTCCAGGCCGGCCTGGTAGCCTCCCGAAAGCGCGAGCTCACTGAAGTTGTTCCGCTGGTTCTGGTTGACCGATTTCTGATCGTTCAACTCGAAGATCGTCTTGAAGGAGTTGGTCAGTGCCCCCATCTGGATCTTGGCGGGAGAGGCGGAGGCCGTCAGCATCTTGGTTTCGCGCCGGGACTGGTTCGTGTAGCCCACCGTGTTGGTGGTCAAATCGTCGGACCAGTTCCAGCTCCCGTTCATGTTGAAGGCGAACGGCAGCATTTTGCCCGTGCCGTAGTTGAACTGGCTGGAGCGGTTCTCGGTGGTCTTCTGCTGCTTGCGATAATCCTCCCAGGACCAATTGAGGGTGTTCTTGAAGGCGCCCTCGCGGAAAGTCAGGGTGGTGATGTCCTCGCCGTAGTACTTGTACTGCCGCACGTCGGCCTGGACCCCGGCCTTGGGTTCGTGGGAGACCTTGGTGAGGAAGGGCACGGCCTCGAGTGCGGTGTCCGTGGTCTTGCCCTGGACTGCCGCCTGGGCGACGGCGGCGGCGCCTCCGACCGCGGCAGATTGAATGGTGGCGACGCTATCGGCGGCGGCCGCGGAAAGGGTGTCGGCCGCGGCGGAATTCGGGTCGGCGTGGGCCATCAGCGCGCCGGTCACGGCGAGCCACAGCACCAAACCCGGGACCAGGACCGGGGTCACGTGCCCTCGTGGCATGGCGGGGATAGGACCTGGGGTCACGCGTCAGTCTCCCTGGGGCGTTCCTTGATCTCGATCGGCGGTGATGGCCGCGGCCAGTCGGCGCCACTGGCTGCGGTCGAGTTGCTCGGGGCGCAGATCCGGATCAATATCCGCGGTCCGGGCCACCTTGTCCACTCCCGGAGCATCGTAACCGAATCGGCGCCTGAGCACCGAGCCCAGTTTTTTGCGCCTCTGCTCGAAGGCTCTGCGCACCACGCCGGAAAAGGTGGTGAATTCGTCGGGCTCCCACGGTGCTTCCGGAATCAGCTTCACCATGGCCGAAGCCACCTCGGGCCGGGGCCAGAAAACCTCCGGGGGCACGTTGCGCAGGTGGGTTATGGCAAAAATCGAGCCTAACACCACCGAAAGCACCCCGTAGTCCCGTGATCCCGGCGCAGCAGTGAGGCGGCCGGCGACTTCCTTCTGCACCATGAACACTCCCCCGGCGATCCGGTCACGCAGATCGGCGATGGCGAACAGGACGGTGCTGGTCAGCACGTAGGGCAGGTTTCCCGCGACGACCGGACGGCTTCCGGCGCGCTCCACGAGGGCGGGCCAATCCAGTTTGCCCAGGTCATCTTCCTGCAGGTCGAATGCGGCCTGGGACCCGAATTCGGCCCGCAACAGGGCACACAGGTGGCGATCCACCTCCACGCAAAGCACCCGACGGGCACCGGCGGCCAGCAGCGGACCCGTCAGGGCGCCGGCCCCCGCGCCCAGTTCCAGCACCTCGTCCCCCACCGCCAGCACATCCTGCGCAATGGCCCGGGCGAGGTTTCCGTCGACGAGGAAATTCTGACCCCTTCGTTTGACCGGACGGATGCCGTAGCGGCGCAGAAGTTCGGACTGGCTTTCCGGTCGATCGCTCATGCCGTGGTGGGCCCGCCGAACAGGCGGCGAAAATTGGCGGTGGTCGCGGCATCCACGGCCTCGGGGGAAATGTCCAAGATCGAGGCCACCTTGTCCCTGGTGTGGACGAGATAGCCCGACTCGTTGCGCCGGCCACGGTACGGAACCGGAGGCAGCCAGGGGGCGTCGGTTTCCAGCAGCAGCATGTCCAGGTCGGCGGCAGCCACCTGCTCGGGCAGGGTGCTGTTCTTGTAGGTCACCGGCCCTCCGATCCCCACGAGAAACCCACGGTCCCGGGCCCACCCCACGTGATCGGCCGTGCCGGAAAAGGCGTGCAACACGCCGCGGCGTCGGGGCAAGCCGTGCTCGTCCAGAAAGGCCAGGGTCTGGGGCCAAGCGTCGCGGATGTGGAAGACAACCGGCAAATCCACCCGGGCGGCCAGATCCAGCTGGGCCGCCAGGGCCGCTCGCTGGGCGGGACGCGGAGAAAGATCCCGATAGAAATCGAGGCCGATCTCTCCGATGGCCAGCACCCGCGGATGCGCGGCCAGCTCCTCCAGGCGGATGAGGATGTCGCGGCCCGCGGCGGTCAGGGCACCTTCGGGGTCGGCCAGCAGCTCGGCGTCATGGGGATGGATGCCGACGGTCGCCCAGACGTCGGCGTGCTGTTCGGCCAAGGCCACCGATTCCTCGCAGGTCGCCGGGTCGTAACCCACGTTGAGGAAGCCCGTCACCCCGGACTCGCGGGCGCTCTGCATCACCGCGGCCCGGTCGGCGGCGAATTCCGGACGATTCAGATGGACGTGGCTGTCGATCATGATTTCTGGCTTCCTCCATACCCGGCCATGAATGCTTCGGCCGGAAACTTACCATCTCGCGTGCGCCTTTGCGAATCCCTTGTCGCTCTGCTCCCACCTCCGATCCGCCGGGATCAGACGCGAATAGAAGCCCGGACCCATATGGGCACGGGCTTCCTTTGATTGGAGCATGGGCGTCTGGCACCCAAGCCCCTGTCGGGGGATCATCCAACCTAGTTGGGCAAAACCTCCACAGCCTGCCAGGGGAACATGGTGGCATCCACCAGGATCAGGCGGAACTCCTCCCCACGCTCGGTCAGGGACCCACTGGCCACCGCGAAGGCCTTCAGGCCCGTGGTCAGGTTCAGGTCGAAGGAGGCCACGATCGGGGTGATGGTTCCGGTTCCGGTGACGCCGATGGTCAGACCACCGGGATTCAGGGACGTACCCACGCCATCGGACGACTCACCGAAGCCCAGATCGCTGAAGGGGTCCACGGGGATGAAGGTCGTCCCGTCATACACACCCACATCGACCGCCGGAGCGTCGGGAGAGGCGTGAACCACGCGGACCAGCGGGTTCATCGTTTCACCGAACATCTCCTGCAGGGGCAGGATCTGGAACTCCTTCAGGGGATCACTCCCGAAACCGGAGGCGATCACCAGGTAACGCTCCCCGGCCATCAGGTCGGGAGTCTCGACGGTGCTCACCAGGGAGCCACCCTGGCTCACGACCACGTCGAGGCTGTACATGGCGGGCGAAACCTGAATGACCGGGGAAAGTTCACCGAAAGAGACATCGCCAACCAGCTCGATGTCGGTGCCACCCACCTTGACGTCCACCGCCGGGGCGTCCGGCGAAGCGTGTAGGATTAAGAGGGACGGATCCTGCTTGATCAGACCGATGGTGCCGGTAGGACCGACGGCGAGGAGGCCGAATCCGTCCTCGTCACGGGGCAACTCGGAGAGCTTGCCGGTGGCGATGAGGAAGATCTCACCTTCGGGCAAAGCCGGGGTGGTGAAGCTGGTGACCTTGGTCAGAGGATCGGCCTGCCAGATCCCGATGGCCAGAGGCGTTCCGGCCGGAAGGGCCACGCCATCGGCGCCGGTTTCGGCGAAGCGATCCAGGGAAGCGATCTCGGGGCTACCGTCGTTGCCCACATCGATCGCAACGGCAGGAGCGTCGGCCGCACCGTGCACGATGCGCACGGCGGCGTTACCGGTACCCGGATCATTGAAGGACTCGACGAACAACAACACCCGGAAAGCATCCTCGGGGTTGCTGCTGGTCAGGAATCCGGAAGCGACGGCGGTGATCTTCGCATCGGCCGGCACGACGATATCCCCGGTCTCGAAGGCCGGAGTGCTGGTCGCGGAAGCACCCGCGGCGCGCAGCTGGATATTGTAGGTTCCGGGATCCAGTTCCAGGTAGGGACCGGTCGCGGTGTAAGGCACGTTGCTCAAAAGGGGAGTCGAGATCCCCTCGGCATAGACATCCACCGAGCCGGCGTCCGGCGAGGCGTGTACCACCCGCAACATGGCTCCGTCACCGATGGAAGGTCCGGTCATCATCCCGTTGTCGTCATCGTCGTCCGAGCAGCCGGTGGCAGACAGGGCCATCGCGAGCAGCGCGGTCAAGGCCAGAAGTGTGAGTTTCCTGTTCTTCATTGTTCTCTCCCTTTATGAGGCCGAGCTCCTTGGAGCTTCGTGTTCAACTGTGCCCGAAGGCCTTTTCTCTCGGTCATCGGGTTCGGCGCTCGCCACCCGGTGACAGCACAATAATCAATCGTATATTATCTGTAAATGTTTTTCTATACATTAAATATACAAAACTCAAAGACCCCAGGAATGACCCCCAAGCCCCTCTGAAGGCCGAGAGATCAATCTCCTATGCGATGCAGAACGGAAAAACGTTGGACGGAAGGGGAATCGATCACCGTCGAGGCCGGGAGGACGGATTGCCGAGCGGAAGGCTGTTGTGCCCGTCCCAGTGGAGTTGTCCCGCGGGGAATTCCAGGTAGCGGTCTTCGCCCTGAACCTCGACCAGGCAGGATTCCCGCAACAGGTCCAGCTTGCGCACCACCCCCGCGCCGGCCGGTGTGGTCACGTGCGCGCCCACCTTGGGCAGATTGCGGCGCAATTCTCCGTATAGCTTTTCTTCGTAGTTGAGGCAGCAACGCAGGCGACCGCACGGCCCCGACAGCTTCGCCGGATTCAGGGGCAACTGCTGCACCTTGGCCATCTTCAGCGTCACCGGGACGAACTTGTGCAGGAATCCTGAGCAGCAGAATTCCCGGCCACAGATGCCCATGCCGCCCTTGAAGCGGGCCTCGTCCCGCACTCCGATCTGGCGCAGTTCGATGCGCGTGCAGAAGACCCCGGCCAGGTCACGCACCAGCTCCCGGAAATCCACGCGGTTCTCGGCGGTGAAGTAGAAGGTGATCTTCTTGTGGTCGAACTGGCGTTCCACCGCAACCAGATCCATGTTCAGCCGGCGGGCCTGGATCTTCTCCCGGCAGATGTCGTAGAATTCCCACTCGTCGCCCCGGTTCTCGTGCAGCCGCGCGAGGTCCTGCTCCCCGGCGATGTCCAGCACGCCCTGGTCCTGGGCGAAGGCCCACCATTCGCGTCGCCCGGGGCCGATGTAGACCACCCGCCCCATGTCCTGACCCCGATCCGCTTCCACCATGCAGTACAGCCCCACCTTCACCGGCACCTGCCGGCGGTTGTGGTAGTACGCCTTGCGGTGGCCCTTGAACTGGACCATCACCAGGTCAACGCCCTCGGGCAGCTCGTCCGGCGGCTGCCGGCGCGGGCGGCGGATCGGTGGGCCCTTTGGGTTTCTAGCTCCCCTGGAGTGCGGTCCGGTCCTCTTCGGCATGGTCGATCAGTTCCTCGCTCAGTACAGCCAAGAGCAGGCCGATGTTGAGGTTACGGTCGATAGCGGCACAGCAGGCGTCGATACGGGCCATGTCACCCAGCACGCTGTCGGTGCTGCGGGATGCGGCGGCCTGGAGAATTACCTCCCGGGCCTCGGGCACGCGGGGCCGCCAGGTGTCCTGCAGCTCGCGGCACTTCATGATCTCACTGTAAAGCAGGACCAGCCATTCGCAAAGCTGGATGGCAAGATCCCTGCGCAGGCCCGCGGCCCCGGGAGCCACGCCGTCGGCCGCCTTGCCGCCTCCGGACCGGCGATCGGTCGCCCCCTTCTTGCCGTATCCCTTCCAGACCGAAGCTTGGTTCTCATTGAGAACATGGGGCGGGACACCCCGGTGCATCTCGTCGGCCAGGATCGCCGCAAATCCCCGGCGCCGCGTGGTAATCCATTCCAACCAGGCGATGGCCACCCGGCGGACCACTGGCGCGATATCCTGCAGCAGGGCCGCAGCCCGGCGCGCGTTGCCGGCCGCCACCGTCGCCGCGGCCACCGACTCGGCCGCTTCGACCCCGTGCAGCTCGCAGAGCAACGCCGCGAGCTCGTCCTCCGGCCAGGGGTTGACCCGCAATTCCTGGCACCGCGACAGGATGGTCGGCAGCATGCCCTCGGTGCCGGTGGCCAGCAGGAAGATCACCGCGTTTTCCGGGGGCTCCTCCAGGGTCTTGAGAAAGGCGTTGGCGGCGGAGACGTTCAGGCGCTGGCCGTCGGCGACGATGGCGACACGCTGCGCGGCCTGGAAGGCGTGCTGCTGGAGAAAACGGATCACGTGGCGCACGGTCATGGGGCCGGGATGCTCGGAGTCCCCGATACCCACGTTGGCGGTCGCGGCAAACGGCGGGTGGAAGAAGGGGTCGGCCTGCTTGGCGTTGAAGAGGGCGCGCGCGTCGTCCTCGTCGAACTTCGCGGGCGCCGGACCGATCCACAGGATGTCCGGGTGCTGGAAAGTCACCACCTTGGCGCAACTCTCGCAGGGCTTCGCCGGGGTGCACTCGCCCGGCGACACGCAGGCCAGGCGGCGGGCGAATTCCAAGGCCGTCGCTTCCTTGCCCGAACCTTCGGGCCCGGTCAGCAGCACCGGCTGGCGCATGCGCCCGGCGGCGTGGATCTGCTGGAGACGGGCCAGGATTTCCGCTCGATGGGGATAGAATTCCACGGCAGCGCACCTTCCGGTAACGAAACGGAACAATTCCCGCAGCTCGGAAATCCACGCAGCGCCGGCATCGTCGGAAAATCAGCTGGGTTCGAAAGCGGATCAACGGGTCCGCAGCCACTGCTCCGGATCCAGGGGCGTGCGGCCCTTGCGGATCTCGAAATAGAGCTGGGATTCCTCATCCGCCGACGGTCGTCCGACCTCGGCGATGACCTGCCCCTTGGCAACCCGGGCGCCGGCGGCGACGAAAACGCGCTCCAGGAAGGCGTACAGGGTGTAATAGCCCTGTCCGTGGTCAAGGATAACGCATTGCCCGAAGCCGGGCAACTGGTCCTGGAATTCCACCACCCCGGACGCGACGGCGGCCACGGGCGCACCTTCGGTGGCGGCGATGTTGACGCCGTTGTTGAGGGTGACGGTCTGGAATTTGGGGTGGACCGAACGACCGAATCCCCGCAGCAGGGCGCCGCGTACGGGCCACTCCAGAATTCCGGCCAATTCGACCAGGTGATTGTCGGCGAGGGAATCCTGCCGGGCTGCGCGGGCCTCGCGCTGCTTGTCCAGATCCGACAGGACGTAGGTGAGCTTCTGCTCGTTCAGGCTCAGCTCCAGCAGATGGTCATTCACCTCTTGGCGCTGGTCCTTAAGGTCGCGCAACGCCGCCTGCTGCTCGGCCAGCAGCAGTTCCAGATGGTCGTTCTCCCGATCCATGTCCAGACGGGAGCGGACGAGTTCGGCCAGGGCGGCCTCCTGCTGCTTCTTGTCGTGCAGGATGGTGCTGGCCTGCCGCCGCGTCTCGCTGACCAGTTGGGCCTCCATCCGCGCCAGCATGCGCTGCAGCTTCAGACGCGTCATCATGTCGGAAAAACTCTGCGCGGTGAGGATGCCTTCCAACTCCCCGCGCTCGCCGCGCAGGTACATGGCCCGCAGGCTTCCGGCGAGGGTCTCCCGACGGCCCGCGAAATCCTCGCTGCTGGTGGCCAGCTCCTGCCCCAGCAGCTTGGAACGCTCGTTCAGCATCCGCTCGCGCTCTGCCATCTGAACCAGCAGCTTCCGCGACATCTCGATGTCCCGCTGGATCTTCTCCACGCCCCGGACGACCTCGTTCTCCTGGTCGTTCAGATGAGAGATGCGGTTCTTGCCGGCGGTGATTTCGTCGCGCAGCTTTTGAAGCTTGCCCGTGTTCTTGGCGATCGCGCCCTGAAGCTGGTCGCCGTCCTGCGTCTGCGCGGTGGCGGTGACACCGGGCAGAACCGCGAGCAGGACCGACGCGATCACCGCGACGGCCACACACCCACCTCTGGATCCGAACCGCCTCATCCCTCGCTCCGCAGACCGAGATACTTGCCCATGGCCGCCCAACTGCCGATCAGGCCCAGGACGACACACAACCCCACGAAGCCCGCCATCTGGGCGGGGGTGAACACGATCAGTCCCGTCAGCTCGTCCTTCATGACGTGCATGGCCGTCGCCAGCAGGCCCATGGCCAGGGTCCCGGCCAACAAGCCCTGCATCATGCCCTCGCAAATGAACGGCGTGCGGATGAACGTGTTGGTCGCGCCGACCAGCTTCTGCACCCGGATCACCGCGGAACTGGAGGCGATGGTCAGCTTGACCGTATTGGAGATCACGAAGATGGCGGCCAGGAACACCACCAGGCCCACCACCAGGCTGGCCATCTGGAAGCGATAGGTCCAGCGCTCGAGGACGTCGATCCATTCCTGGTTGTAGAGGATGTCGCTCACTTCCTCCCAACCGGCGATTTCGTCGCGAATCCCGTGGACCGCCTGCAGGGTGCGCGAGCCCCGCGTCAGTTCCAGACGATAGGAGGCCGGCAAAGGGTTGGCGTCCAGCAGGGCCAGGAGGCTGGCGTCATCGCCCAGGGACTGCCGGAACTCATCCAGCGCCATGTCCCGGGAGATGAATTGCACGTCGGCCACACCCGGAATGCGCAGCAACCGCGGCTGCAGCTCCGCCAGCTGCTGAGCCGGAAGGTTGTCCATCAGGAACACCCGCATGTCGATGCCCTGGCGGGCGGTATCCAGCAGGTTGCCCAGGTTCAGGGTGGTCATGGTCAGCACCGCCAGCACCATGAGCGACGAGGACATGATCAGGATGGTGACGCCCGTGGTCAGGGTCCGACGCCGGAACCCGGCCACCGATTCCCGGGCCAGGTATTTCCACTGGGAGCCGCTAAGCATGGCTGGGAACCTCCACCTGTTGAGGCCGTGGTCCGGCGGATTCGGCACGGTACATCCCGTCGTCCAGCCGGGCGGTGCGGTCCACCTGGTCGTCGCGCAACTTGTCCGAAACGATGGCCCCGTTCTCCAGCACGATGACCCGGCGACCGAAGGTCTTGACGATGCCGTGGTCGTGGGTGCTGAAGATCACGCAGGTGCCCATGTCGTTGAAACGGAACAGCAGATCGATGATCTCCTGGGCGGTGACGGGATCGAGGTTTCCGGTGGGCTCGTCGGCCAGCAGGATCTTGGGGCTGTTGACCATGGCGCGGGCAACGGCAACCCGCTGCTGCTCGCCGCCGCTGAGCTGACAGGGCTTGCGGTGGCGCTTTTCCCACAGGCCGACCTTGTTCAGCACGCGGGTCACGTTCTCGGCGATCTGGCGCCCCGGCACCCCGATGACGAGCTGGGCGAACGCCACGTTGTCGTAAACGCTGCGGTCCTCCAGCAGGCGAAAGTCCTGAAAGACGAAGCCGATCTCGCGCCGCAACTGCGGAATGCGGCGACGGTTCATGCTGCTGGCCAGCATGCCGCGCACACGCACCTGGCCCCGGGTGGGGAACGCATCCATGGAGATCAGGCGCAAGATGCTGCTCTTGCCGGCCCCGCTCGGGCCGGTCAGGCAGAGGAACTCGCCGTTGGCCACCTGGAAGTTGACGTCCTTCAGGGCGACCTGGTCCGGGTAGGACAAGTTCACGTGGTTCAGGCTGATGATGACCCGTTCTTCGAGGGGGCCCTGCCCGTCCCGCTCAGGGCGGTCCGGGCTCGATGTCGAATTGTGAGGCAAAATCACCCTCCCGGGCTGGTCGGTGGCGCCGGAGCGCCGAATCCCGTCTTGATCGCGCGCACTGAACTTGCAGGTTCCATGCCGCAGACAGGACCGTCGCTCCCGGACCCCGGGACGACCGCCAACTGCCCGGATTTCCAATTGAAGCCTGATTTTGCCCGCGGGAGGGAAGAATGGGCCGGCTGAGCCTATGCATGATCGTCCGCAACGAACAGCGGATGCTGCCTGATTTTCTGGCAAGCGTGGCCGGAATCTGGGACGAACTGATCGTCGTGGACACCGGCTCAGAAGACGACACCCCGCGCCTGGCCGAGGCGGCCGGCGCCCGGGTTCTGCACCACCTTTGGCAGGATGATTTTTCCGCCGCCCGCAACGCGTCCCTGGCTGCGGCCACCGGCGACTGGATCTGCTACCTGGACGCGGACGAGCGCTGCACCCCGGAACTGGCCGTCCAGGTTCGCGACCTGCTGGAGGACCCCCAGGCCGGAGCCGCTACCGTCGTCATGCGCAACCGACGCCCCGACGGAACCCACCGCGACGCCGACCTGTTGCGCCTGTTCCGCAACGACCCGGACATCCGTTTCCGCCACCGCATCCACGAAGACCCATCCGGCCACGTCCAGGCCTACCTGGAGCGCACGGGATTGGCGATGCGTCGTCTGACCGGCGTGGTGGACCATCTGGGCTACCTCAAGAACGTCGCCGCCGCGCAGGGCAAGCGCCGGCGCGACACCGCCCTGCTGAGGCGCCAGGTGAAGGGAAACCCCGACGACCTCTACAGCTGGTTCAAGATCATGGAGCAGGCGCGGTACTGGGAAGACCGATCCGCCTGGCGCAAGGCCGCCCGCGGCTGCCGCCGCCGTTTCGAGAAGGCCGACCCAGCAGACCTCGCCCGCCAGCCGTGGGCCGACGAGCTGTGCGCCCTGCTCGCCCAGGGCCTGCACAACCACCCCGCCCAGGGGCTGCAATGGCTGGACGCCTTGCCCGAGGAACTTCGCATGGGCCCGGCCGTGCAGTTGCGCCGCGGAATGTGGTTGGAGGAGGTCGGCCGTCCGGACGATGCCGAGGCCGCCTACACCGCCTGTGCGGCGGCGGGGGACCGAGCCGGGAACGACACCCAGTTCGGGTTGCGTTGCGGTATGGGATTGTGTCGTCTCAAAGCGGGAGCCGGTGATGTTCCGGGGGCATGGGACCAGGCCGTCCGCGCCGGGCGAGCCTGCCCCAGCGACCCCGAGGCCCTCCTGGCTGCGGTCATGTTCGCGCCCTCGGATCTGGCCCGGGCCGACTGGCTGGCCGGCCACCTGACCGCCTATCCCGAAGCGGCCCCAGCGGTGGCCGAGACCCTCAAATCCTGCGGCCTGACGGATCTGGCCGAAGCCCTGGCCGCCACCCAGCTTTCCTGACCCGTTGCAGGCCGGGCCTGCCCTTCTGGCCTGTTCATGGCGTCATGAAGGTCCCGAAGCCATGGATGGCGAAGGGGCCGAAATGCCGAGGACGCCGTCGCCACGAGGGCGACGGCGTCCGTCCATGAACTGACCAGAAGGGAAGACCCGGGCTGCTGCCGGTCAGGATTCCATGTCCACGAAAAACCGGTCCCTCAACCCATCCACGTACTCGGAAAGAGCCTTTTCGATCTTCTGAGACTCCACCGCCTGGCGCAGGTTGTCCTTGAGTTCCTCGAAGGTGTACATGTGGCCTTCACGGCGCTCCAGGACCTTGAAAACGTACCAGCCGGCCGGGGTCAGCAACGGCTCGGTGACATCCCCCTCCCGGGCGTCCTGCAGGGCTTCCTGGAAATTTCTGGAAAGATCCGTGAGGGCGAAAGAGCCCAGCACGCCACCACTGCGGGCTGAGGCCGGGTCCTCGCTGACCTCGGCGGCCACCAGGGCGAAGGCCTCGCCGTCCAGGATCCGCCGACGGGCCGCTTCGCACTTGGCCTTGGACGCGGCCACGTCCTCCTGCGACACCGTGATGGGCAGGAACACCTGGCTGAGGGTTCGCCGGCCGTCTTCGGTGACGGCGTCCAGATGCAGCAGGTGCACGCCGCGGGAACTGACCACCGGTTCGCTGATCTGCCCGACCTTCAGGGAGAAGGCCGCGGTCTCCAGTGCGGGGTCGAACAGTTCGCCTTTGCCCATGGTGCCGATGCGGCCACCCCGCTTGGCGGCCGGCCCCAGGGAGTACTCCTTGGCGACCGAGGCGAAATCCCGCCCCGTAGCCAGAGCGGCCTGGATCCGCCCCACCTCGGCCTGGACCTGCCGGCGCACCTCCACCGACGGTTGCACGGTGACCAGGATATCGGCGATGGTCAAGCTGTCCGGGTCCGTGGGCATCTCGGCCAGATGTTCCTGGTAGTAGGCCCGGACCTCGTTCTCCATCACCTCCACCTGGGGCCGAATGAACTTGCCGACCACAAGGCGCAGGTACTGCTGGTCACGCATCTGGGTCCTCATGCGCCTCTTGTAATCATCCAGGGACATCCCGCTGCGCTTCAACTCGACTTCCAGCTTCTCCATGGAGCCGAAGTGCTCGACATACTGCTGGATCTTCTGGTCCACGCTCTGGCCGATGGCCTCGGCGTCCACCTTCATGTCGGCCTGTTTGGCCGCGGCGATGATCAGCTTGTTCTCGATGAGGCGCTGCAACATCTCCTTGCGGACCTCCGCGGGAGCCGCGGTGACCTTCTCGCCGCCGTACTCCTTTTCCAGCCGGAAGACCTCGATCTCACGGTCCAGATCACTCTGCAGGATGGGTTCCTCGTCCACGATCGCCACGATGCGGTCGATCAGACGGGGGCCGCTTCCTGACTGTCCGGCGCCAGGTTGCTGGGCACCGGCCGAGACCGCACCCAGGAGGAGCCCGATTCCCAGTACCAGGGCCGATCGGCTAGGGGATCCCATCCGCAGCAGGCAGGACATGATTGCGTCTCCCGTTCTCGAAAAAGGGGCCGGCTGTGCAGCCGACCCCACATGGTTACTAGCTGTCGCGTGGAATGACGTTCTCGGGAAGTGGCGGGTTTACCAGCTCTGCCCAGCCGGGAAGGTCGGCGAGGTTTTCCTCGTATACCTTCACCCCGAAGTCCGTTCGCCACTCGTCCAAAAGTTTTTCGAAGGCAGCATTTTCGCGCTGGCGGCGGATGACCATACCGACGGTCTCGGAATCTTCCTTCAGATTCCCGGGTTTTCCCGGGGTGATCTGTTCGCAGCTTATGATGCCGTAACGGCCATTGTCCAAGGGAAGGGGACCGGAAACCTCGTCCTTGGCCAAGCCGAACATGTAATCACGGATCGGGCCCTGAGAGTTGGAGCCGATGTTCGTCAGACGCCCTGCCCGTGCCTTGTTGTCCCGGTCCGTGCCGTACTGAAGGAGAATCTTCTTCCACTGCGCTCCCGCATCCAACTCGGCCTTGGCCTTGGCGGCCTGCGCGGCGTTGAGGCAGACCACGAGGTGGCCGGAACGCAACTCGGGTTTGGCGAAGTCGTCCTTGTGTTCGGCCCAGTAGGTGTCGAGCTGCTCCGGAGTGACCCGCTCGTCGTACTTCACGAGGTCCTGGTAGATCTTGTTGACCAGGACCTCCTCCAGCCTCTCGTTCACCAGGGACACCACCCGCGTGTCTTCGTACATGCCGCGAGCTCTGGCCTCGATGTTGAACAGGGCCTTGTCCATTTCCGTGTAGATCTTGTTGCGCAGGCCACCCAGCATTTCCGATTTCTTGGGCCGCTGGAACACGCTCATGCGGTCGAAAACGGCCTTGAAGTCGCCAAGGGAGTAGGCTGTGACCTTGCCTTCGGCTTTGTAGGAATAGAACGGCAAATCCATATCGGCGGGTTTGATGTCCAGGGGTTCGAGCTTATCCTGGGCCGTCGGCTTCCCGGTTTCCGGATTGAGGATCACTTCGCCCTGCGGGAGACCGGTGTAGCACCTCCACAGCGCATCTTCGTTGATCTCCAGATTGTATTTGGCGCGCAGTTCGTCACGGAAATCGGTGTGCAGCTTGGCCCTCTTGCGGGCGTACACCGTATCGAGGATCTTGGCCCGGGCCTTGTCCGGATCGAGCTTCTTTTCCGGACGGGGCTGGGTTTCCTGGTCGACACGCAATACCCAGTAACCATAGACCGTGAGGATGGGTTCGGTAATTTTGCCGACGGCGGCAGCAAACACCGGAGTCTCGAAATCCCTGCCATATTGCCCAAAGGGAACATCGATGACGAATTCACCGGTGGGGGGTTCATCACCGGCGTGATAGGCGGCCGCCACATCGTCCCAGTCGGAGCCGTCGAGCGCCATCTTGCGGGCCGCCTCGGCATCCTCGATGAAGTTGGTGATCAGATAGTGGCATTTGCGCACGATACCCATCTTCGCGTAAAAGGCGTCGAACTCCTCGTCGCTGATTTCCCGGCTGGCCTGGACGACGATCTCGTCCAACAGGACCTGTCCGGCGTAGATCTCGGTCAGGGTCTTTTGGGCTTCGGCAACGGCCGGGTCCTTCAGGTACCCGATCTTCTGGGCTTCCTGGCGCATGAGTTCCTTGTTGATGATGGCTTCCAGGAAAGCCTGCTTGCCCTCCAGGGTGGTCATGTCAAGGAACTTGCCGTCATCATCCTTGGGCAGGTCGGCCATTTCCTGATGGCTCAGGCGCCGGATGTACTCGCTGGCCATGATATGGCTTTCGCCCACGTCGGCCAGGACGACGTCCTCGGGTGTGTCGGCCTTCTTGCTGCAGCCCGACCAGACCGGAAGGGTCAGGATCATGACGACGGCAATCAGGCCGAAAAGGAAACGCTCAGGGGATTTCTTGCAGAACATGGTTACTCCTTGTCACGCAGCGCGAGAACACGCTCCAGCATGACCGCGGCGGCGGCGAGATGCTCCTCGCGTGCGGCGGGCATCTTCATGATGAACTGATCGATGGCCTTGAATTTCAAGCCCCGGGGACCCTTGGCCATCAAGCCTTGAATTATAGGCGGCGCGGGTTCCTGCCCGCCAGCGAAAAAGAAATCCAGGCCTTGGCGGGTGGCCTTGATCTCCTGGATACCGGCCTGCCCGGCCAGGATCCGCAGGCGTTGAACGGTCAGCAGGTTTTCCACCGGGGCCGGCAGCAGGCCGTAGCGGTCCTTGAATTCCTCGGCCAACCGCGCGCAGCCCTCCGGATTCCGCATGCGGGCCACGCGTCGGTAAAGATCCATCTTCTGCTGCGGGTCGCCAACGTAATCGTCGGGCAGGTAGGCGCTGACCCGCATTTCCACCTTCACATCCAGCGGTGCTACACCGCCGCCACCTTGGAGTTCCGCCACGGTTTCCTCCAGCAAACGGCAGTAGAGATCGAAGCCGATGGCCTCCATGTGGCCGTGCTGCTCCTCCCCCAGCAGGTTTCCGGCACCGCGAATCTCCAGATCGCGCATGGCGATATGGTAGCCCGAACCCAGGGCCTGGAATTCTTCCAGGGCGGCCAGACGGCGACGCGCGTCCGGCGTCAGGCGTTCGCCGGGGGGGGTCATCAGGTAGGCGAAGGCGCGGTGATTGCTGCGTCCGACCCTTCCGCGGAGCTGGTAGAGCTGGGCCAGGCCGAAACGGTCGGCGCGGTCGATGATGATGGTGTTGACGCGCGGCATGTCCAGACCCGACTCGATGATTGCCGTGGCCACCAGCACGTCGAATTTGTGATCCAGGAAATCGAGCATGATGCGCTCGAGCTTCTCCTCCTGCATCTGTCCATGGGCCCAGGCCACCCGCACGTGTGGCAGATGTTCGCGGATGAGTTGCGCCACCCCCTCGATGGTCTGCACCCTGTTGTGGACGAAGAAAACCTGCCCGCCGCGATGCACCTCGCGCAGGATCGCCTCCACCAGAACCTGGCGGCTGAAGGTGCAGATCTCCGTGTGGATGGGCAGACGGTCGCGGGGCGGCGTGTTGATCAGGGACATGTCCCGCGCCCCCATCAACGCCAGGTACAGCGTGCGCGGGATGGGAGTGGCGCTGAGCGTGATCACGTCGACCTGACGCTTGAGCTCCTTGATGCGCTCCTTGTGGCGCACCCCGAAACGCTGTTCTTCGTCGATGACCAGCAACCCCAGGTCCTTGAATTTCACGTCCCGCGAGAGCAGCCGGTGGGTGCCGACCAGTACGTCGACCTTGCCGTCGGCGCAGCGCTGCAGGATTTCCTTCTGTTCGGCGGGGGTGCGAAAGCGGCTGAGGACCTCCACTCGGACGGGGTAGTCGCGGAAGCGCTCGCCGAAGGTCTCGCCGTGCTGCTGCGCCAGCAAAGTGGTCGGGCAAAGCACGGCCACCTGTTTGCCGGAGGTGACCGCCTTGAACGCCGCTCGGATGGCCACTTCGGTCTTGCCGAAACCCACGTCCCCGCACACCAGGCGGTCCATGGGCTGGGTGTCCTCCATGTCCCGCTTGGTCTCGGTGATGGCCGTCAACTGGTCGGGAGTCTCCTCGTAGAGGAAGGAATCCTCCAGGGCCCGCTGCAGGTGGGTGTCGGCGGGAAAGGCGAAGCCGGGCTGCGCCTTGCGGACCGCGTAGATCTCCATCAGCTCGGCCGCCATGGCGCGGATGGCCTTGCGCGCCCTGCCCTTGACCTTCAGCCAGCTTCCCGAGCCCAGCCGGGCCAGGGGCGGGTTCGCGCCCTGGTCGGTGCTGTAGCGTTCGATCTGATCGATGTTCTCCACAGGGACGAAGACCTTGCCGCCATCTCCGTATTCCAGCTCGAGACACTCGCGGTCGGCGCCTTCGACCGTGATGACCTTCATGCCCCGGAAACGCCCGATGCCGTATTCCAGGTGCACCACGTACTCGCCCGGCCGCAGGGATGCCCGTTCCTTGACCAGCCCGGAACTGCGGTGCCGCACCCGCACCGGGCGTCGGTATCGCTGGAAGAATTCGTGGTCGGTGATGACTGTCAGCCTGGCCTCCGGCCAGTCGAACCCCGCGGACAGCGTTCCCACTCGGGGCAGGGCCTCGGCCGGCACTTCGCCCTCATCGAGCAGCAATTCGATCAGGCGTTCGGCCTGCCCTTTGTTGTCGCAGACGACCAGGCTGGCCCGACCTTCGGCCGCATTTTCCCGCAACCGTTCGGCAAGGGCCTCGGCCCCTCCGCCCCGGAGATCCTGCCCAGAGGTCTGAAACGCAACATCCTGCCGCGGCGCCTCGGCGAGCCAGGCGGCTGCCTCGTCGCCGACGATCCAGCCGCCTGCTACAAGGGTATGGCGGAAGCCGGCATGCTCCAGGCGCGCGGCCGGCTCGACCAGTTCCTCCAGATCCGGCAGGATGGCCTCGTGCTCCAGCCGCCCCTCCCGCAACCGCGGCAACTCCTGGTCCAAAAGCTCGGAGTGTTCCTTGAGCCGAACGGGATCGACCCAGAAGACGTGGGTCCCGACGGGCAGGTAGTCGGCCACCGTCGCCGTCGGTCCCAGCCAGGGCAGGTAGGATTCCAGGCCGTCGTCCACGAGGCGGTCCTCCAGGCGGGCCTGAAGGTCGTGGAGAAAGTCGTCGTCGTCGGGGGGCGCGCCGGATTCCAGCAACCGTTCTTCCACCCGGGCCAGGCAACCCAGCACCGCGTCGTCATCCAGCAGCAGGTGGCTGACCGGCAGGATGAGCGCCTCGGTCCCGCGCGCGGTGGTACGCTGGGTCGTCACGCTGAAGTGGCGGATGGATACGATTTCGTCGTCGAAGAACTCGATGCGCAAGGGATGTTCGCCCGGAGTGAAGACGTCGATCATGCCTCCGCGGCGGGCGAAATCGCCCACCTTGGCCACCAGGCCGGCCGGCCGGTACCCGCGCTGGACCAGGGCGGCGCACAACTCGTCGGGATCCTGGATTTTCCCCGTCTTCAGGCGCAACAGGGCGCGTTCGAAAGTGTGGGGAGCCATGATGCGCTGGCGCAGGGCCGGCAGCGAGGTGACGATGATGCGGCCACTGCCGGCGCGGATCCGCTCCAGGCCGACGAAGAAATCGCCCACCATGGCCGGTTCGGGCGAGTTGCGGTCGAAGGCCAGCACGTCCTGTTGGGGGAGATAGACGGCGGATCCGGCGCCCAGCCAGACCTCCAGGTCGTCGGCGAGCTGTTCGGCGTCCTTGCGGTCGGCGGTCACCAGCAGGGCGGTTCCCCCGGCGCCGGGGCCGGCGGCCCATCCGGCCAGCAACGCTCCGGCGGCGCCGCCGTGCAGGCCGCGGATCAGGACGGGGTCATGCTCGGGGCCGCGCTCGATCGCCTCGGCGACACGGGCGGCCGCCGCCAGCAACCCTTCGCCGGCGGTGCTGCCCAGCAGGGATTCCTGCAGCAACCCTCCGTCGCTCAAAAGGTGGCCCGTTCGGCGTTGAAGGGCGTGATCATGCGCAAGCGTTCGATGATGGGCGGCAGGACCTGCACCACGTAGTCCACCTCGTCCTGCGTGTTGTAGCGCGACAGGGAGAAGCGGATGGATCCGTGGGTCAGGGTGAAGGGCAAACCCATCGCCCGCAGCACGTGGCTGGGCTCGAGGCTGCCGCTGGTGCAGGCCGACCCGCTGCTCGCGGCGACCCCCACACGATCGAGCAGCAACAGGATCCCCTCACCCTCGATGTACTGGAAGCTGAGGTTGCAGGTGTTGGGCAGGCGCCGCTCGCGGTCGCCGTTGAGGTGCACATCGGGGATGGCCTGAAGCAAGCCGTCCTGAAGCCGGTCGCGCAGGGCGCGCACCACGGTGTTCTCGTGATCCAGCCCTTCCGCAGCGAGATCACAGGCCACGCCCAGCCCGGCGATGCCCGGGGTGTTCTCGGTACCGGCGCGGCGTCCGCGTTCCTGGTGGCCGCCCGTGATGAGCGGTCGCAGCTTGGTACCCCGACGCACGTAGAGGGCGCCGACACCCTTGGGGGCATGCAGCTTGTGCCCCGAAATGGAGAGCAGGTCGATGGGGCTCTTCTTCACGTCCAGGGGCAGCTTGCCCGCCGCCTGTACGGCATCGACGTGGAACAGCGCGCCCTTGCTCTTGACGATTTTCCCGATGGCGTTGCTGTCGAAGATCACGCCGGTCTCGTTGTTGGCCATCATGATCGAGACGATGGCCGTGTCGTCGCGGACGGCTGCGCGCAATTCGTCCAGATCCAGCGCGCCGCTCTTGTCCACCCCGAGGTAGGTCACCTCGTGGCCATGACGTTTTTCCAGTTCGCGACACAGCCCCAGCACGGCCGGGTGCTCGACCTGCGTGGTCACCACGTGGCGCTTGTCCGGCTGGGCGTGCAGGGCGCCCACGATGGCCAGGTTGTCGCTCTCGGATCCCCCGCTGGTAAAGACGATCTCGCCGGCAGCCGCCGCACCCACCAGGGCGGCCACCTTGTCGCGCGCCGCGGCGACTTCCGCTCCGGCGGCGGCACCGAAACCGTGCATGCTCGAAGGATTGCCGAAGTTGCTGCGCAGCATGGGGATGACCTTCTCGGCCACTTCGGGCGCCACCTGGGTGGTGGCATTGTTGTCGAAATAAATGCCCTTTTCCGGCTTGTCCGGCAGACCATCGGTGAGGTTGAATTTCCGGCTCTGGGCACTCATCAGCTGTTCACCTCGATCACTTCCAGCTTCTCGTCCACGAATTCGTGCAGCCGGGATTCGACGTAGCCCTTGATGGTGGCGTCGGAGGCGCGGCAGGCCGCGCAGGCCCCGGTCAGGCGCACGAACACGCTATCCCCCTGCATGCGCACGAACTCGATGTCGCCCCCGTCGTTGCGCAGGGCCGGGGCGATATCCTCTTCCAGCAACTCCCGGATGCGGGCGGCGCGCGGATCCTCCTCGGTCGCCGGTGCGGGCGTGGCGGGAGAGAGTTCCGTCAGCTCGACCAGGCCCTTGGGCGGCGGCGCTTCGCCCCGCTCGATCTGGTCCCAGCAGTCGCGCAGCATGTCGGCGATGTCGTGGTGGCAATCGGTGCAGCCACCGCCGGCCTTGGTGTAATGGGTCACGTCCTCGATCTCCTGCAGGCGGTGGTCGAGGATGGCCTGGCGGACGGTGTCCTTGCTGACCTGCAGGCAGTGGCAGAGGATGGTTTCGCGGTGCAGCAGGTCGCAGGGCACGCCTTTGCCCAGCCGCTTGTAGTAATCGATCATGGCGGCCTCGAGGGCTTCGCGTCCCATGACCGAGCAGTGCATCTTCTCGCGGGGCAGGCCGTCCAGAGCGTCGGCGATGTCCTCGTTGGTGATTCGGGCGGCCTCTTCGAGGGTCTTGCCCTTGACCATCTCGGTCAGCACGCTGCTGCTGGCGATGGCGCTGCCGCAGCCGAAAGTCTGGAAACGGCATTCGGCGATCCGGGCCTGGTCATCCAGCTTGAAGGACAGCCGCAGGGCATCGCCGCAGGCCATGGAGCCCACCTCGCCCACTCCGTCGGGATTCTCGATCTCGCCGACGTTGCGCGGGTTCATGAAGTGGTCGAAGACCTTTTCGGAATAGTTCCACATAAGCGGGCTCCTTTCGTGCTGAAAAGTAGATGAAAACCCGCAATTATCAACCAGAACCCCGCCCCAGGCGGAGTTCCAGCATCAGCACGCCGATCGTCAGCAGGAAGAACCAGGGCGCCAGATCCCGACCTTTCAACAGGCGGCCCATGCGGCCGGGGGCCGCTCCGGTCAGGTCTCCGCCGACGGTCAGCCCCGCGGCGGTCATCCGGGCTCCCCAGGGACCGGGCTCCTCCAGGGACAGGCCCGATTCGGCGCCGGGCACCCCGATGGCGACCTGGCCCAGGGTGTCGGTGCCGGCGGTCACGACGGCGAATCCGGCCCGGCGGGACGATCCGCAACGCAGCTGGGGCCGGGCGCCGTTCCAATCGGCGATCACCGGCAGGGCCCGGGTCTCACCGGGCAGGCGCACCACGGGAGCGGGATTTCCCGGCTCCGTGGGCGGAGTCCAGCCGCGGGGCGGGTTCACGGCGATCTCCTGCCCCACCGCAAGATTGTCCCGATCGTTCTGGTCGCCGGCGGCCGCCAGCCAGGAGGTCATGCGCTGCAACAAGGGCAGGGCCATGGCACTGACGGGCAGGTCACCGGACTCGGGCCGCATGTCGCTGGCCATGACCAGGACGCGTCCGGCATCCCGTTGCTTCAGCATCACCAGGGGATCGCCGCCCGGCAGGGCCAGCAGCACCCGTTCCTGCCTTTCCTGGAGCGAAAACCACCGGCGCCAGCGAATGTCCCGCAGGGTGCCCAGGGCGTCTCTTCCGAAGCCGGTCAGGATCTCGTCCTGGTCGTCGATCAGCCGCATGGCCAGCCCCTCGTCCTGGACCTGGAAGCGGGGGGTCTGATCGCCGAACCCAAAGGCCGGCAACAAGGTCGACCCGAGGTAGGCCGCTTGGGTCGGGTCCCCGGCCATCAGGAACGCGCCACCTCCGCCGCGAATCCAGGCGCCGATTCCCGCCAGGGCGGTTCGTCCCACCGGGTCGGGATCCACCAGGACCAGCACCCCCGAGCGATCGAGATCGCCGGTGACCAGGTCGGCGGAAATCACCGGGCGCACGGCGAACGGTTGTCCCCGGCTGCCGGGGTCGAGGGCCTGCTGCAAAAAGCGCCAGCCCCCGCGGCCGGGCGGGCCGTCGTCGGGGCGATCGGCTCCGTGGACCAGCAGGACCGGCACCCCGGCGCCGACCCGCAAGAGGAAGGGCCGCGCATCGTCGGCCGGCAGGCGGTCGCCGGGTTTGCGGATCCAGCCGCGGTGCAGGCCGGGCGCGGGCACGGTGAGGGAAAATTCGAGGTCGCGGATTCCGTTGCCCTCTCCCGTGGCCACCGCCTCGCCCGCCTCGATGCCGTCCAGCTCCAGGGTGAACGGTTCGTCGGCGACATCGGTCAGGACCCGCGCCGTCACGGTGATGGTTTCGCCCGTGCGCAGCGCGCGCGGGGGCAGGACCACGTCCATGATTCCGCCCCCGGCGGCGGTCTCACCCGTGCGCCGGACCAGGAAGCGCACCGGCAGTTCTTCCTCCAGGTCGGCCGCGACACCCGCCAGGTCCGGCCGGCTGCGCGTTCTCTGCAGGTCGCTGAACAGGACCACGTCGACGGCGCTGCCGGGGGCGCCCCGCACCTGGCGCACGACCTCGGGCAGGGTGGTTTCCAGGGCGAATGTGCCGTCATCCGGCACCAGCTGGGTCAAAACCTCCCGGGGCACCGTTCCGGCGGGCAACCAGTCGCCGAGCAGCGGGGTGACCTCCGCGCCGGCTGCGAGAATCTGGATGGGCGTGGCTTCGGGCAGCATGCGGAGCATGCGCGCCCCGTCGGTCGCGGCCTGCGCCAGGCGGGTGCCGTCTTCCTCCTGGGTGCCCATGCTGGCGCTGGTATCCAGGACCATCAGCACGCTGTGGCCGGCGAGCCCGCCGCCCAGGCCGCCCCAGCGCGGCCCGGCCACCGCCAGGGTCAAGAGCAGGACCGCCAACACACGCAGCAAGAGCAACAGCCAGCGGCGGGTGCTCAGGCGCCGGGTCTGGCGGGCCTGGACCTCCGTCAGGAAGCGCAGGTCGCTGAACTTCTCGCGCCGCACCTTGCGGCGACTCAGAAAGTGGATGATCACCGGCAACGTGGCGGCCAGGGCGCCGAAGAGCAGGGCGGGGTTGGCGAAACTCAAGGGCATCAGGACATCCGCCGGCGTTTCTGGAGATAGGCGGCCAGGGCCGGGGCGAAGGCGGTCGACGTGGTCATCTCCACCATGTCCACCAGCCTACGGCGGCATTCGCGGCGCAGGTCGTCGCGCCAGGCTTCGAAGCCGCGCCGGTAGTCGGCGCCCATGTGGGCCGGCTCCAGGCGCACTCGCCGGCCGGGTTCCTCCAGAGCCTCGAACTCGACCTCGCCGGAGAATTTGAGGTCCACCTCGCGGGGGTCGAGAACCTGGAAGACCAGCACCTCGTGGCCGCGGTGGCGGAAGTGCTTCAGGCCGTCAAGGACCGCGGCGGGGTCGTCCATCATGTCGCTCAGCAGGATCACCAGACCGCGGCGCGGGATGCGTTCGGCCACGTTGTGCAGCACCGGGCCCAGGCGCGTGCCGTGACCGTCGGGCAAGTGTTCCAGCACCTTGAGCACCTGGAAGAGCTGGCGGCGCATCGAGCGGGCCGGCACGCGTTCGAGGGGCTGTTCGTCGAAGGTCACCAGGCCCACGGCGTCGTTCTGGCGCAGCAGCAGGTAGCTCAGCGCGGCGGCCAGCCAGGCGGCATAGGTCCGTTTGAGGGGCAGCTTGGGGTCGCTGCGGTAGGACATGCTCGCCGAACAATCCACCAGGATGGTGGCGCGCAGGTTGGTCTCCTCGGCGAAGACCTTCAGGTAGTGGCGATCGGTCTTGGCGAACAGGCGCCAGTCGATGTTGTTGACCGGTTCGCCGGGGATGTACTGGCGGTACTCGGCGAACTCGGCGCTGAAGCCGTGGTACGGACTGCGGTGCAGTCCCATCAGGAACCCTTCGACCATCAGCCGGGCGATGAGATCCAGACGGCCCAGGCTGCCGATGGTCTCGGGGCTCAGGAGCGGATCGCTCACGGGGCGACCTCGGCGAGGATCAGGTCGACGATGCGGTCCTTGTCGACGCCCTCGGCCTCGGCGTGGAAGTTCGAGACCAGGCGGTGCCGCAGCACCGGGTGGGCCAGGCGCCGGATGTCGTCCAGGTCGGGGGTGGGCCGGCCCTGCAACAGGGCGCGGGTCTTGGCCCCGGTGACCAGGAACTGGGCCGCGCGCGGGCCGGCGCCCCAGGCCAAGAACTCGGTGGTGGCCGCGGCGGATTCGGGCTGGTCGGGACGCGTGGCCCGCACCAGCTTGACGGCCAGCCCGGTCACGTTGCGCGCGATGGGCACCCGGCGCACGACCTCGCGGTTGGCCAGCACCTCGGCGGCCGACAGGATCTTCTGCAGGTCGGCCGCCACCTCGCCGGTGGTGCTCTCGACGATGGTCACCTCGTCGGCGTACGACGGATAGCCGATGCGCACGTTGAACATGAACCGGTCGAGCTGGGCCTCCGGCAGCGGGTAGGTGCCCTCCTGCTCGATGGGGTTCTGGGTCGCCAGCACGAAGAACGGCTCGGCCAGGCGGTGGGTTGTGCCGCCGGCGGTGACCTCGCGCTCCTGCATGGCCTGCAGCAGGGCGGCCTGGGTCTTGGGCGGGGTGCGGTTGATCTCGTCGGCCAGGATCATGTTGGCGAACACCGGGCCCTGCAGGAAGCGGAAACTGCGCTTGCCCGTGCCGTGGTCCTCCTCCAGGACCTCCGAGCCGGTGATGTCGCTGGGCATCAGGTCGGGGGTGAACTGGATGCGGTGGAAGCTCAGCTCCATGACGCGGGCCAGGCTGCTGATGAGCAGGGTCTTGGCCAGGCCGGGCACACCCTCCAGGAGCACATGACCGCCGGCGAACAGGGCGATGAGCATCTCCTCGACCACGTCCTCCTGGCCCACGATGACCTTGGCCACTTCCTTGCGCATGGCCTCGTACTGCTGCATGACCGCGTCGATCCGGGCGGCGTCGTTCACGGGGAATCCTTTCGCAGAGGGCTGAAAACGGCGGCTGGGGCCGCGCGGGTCGGGAGTATAGAACGATAAGGGCGGAAGGTTCCAGCGTCCACTGAAGGCGGTGTTTGATCGGCGGCTATGCGGGGCGTGAATAACGAAAGGTCATGTTTTCCCAGATTATGCCGTTAACATACCGATGAGGGGAAGGATCCCCAGCGCCCTTCCAGGCGATGGCACCGAAGGACCAGAGAATTTGGGCCTGCGAAGCAAAACCAACGTGGCCGCGCTCAACGTGCAACGCCACCTGATGAACACCACGGCGCGCGTCACGCGCTCCCTCGAGCGCCTGAACAGCGGTCTGCGGATCAATCGAGCCGCCGACGATCCCGCCGGTCTGGCCGTATCCGAGAAGCTGAAGGCGGAGATCCGCGGCCTGGAAGTCGGCGTCCGCAACGCCGGCGACGGCATCAGCGTGCTGCAGACGGCCGACGGCGCCCTGGGCACGATCGCCGATATCCTCCTGCGAATGAGTGAACTGACGGTGCAAGCCCGAAACGGCACCGTCAGCGACACCGACGCGGCTATCTGGACGCCGAGTTCCAGTCGCTCATCGAAGAGGTGAACCGCATCGCCCCCGGCGCCGAGTTCAGCGGGCTCAAGCTGCTGGACGGGTCGGGCGGCAGCGTATCGGTGAGCCTCGGCAATGGATCGGTCGATCTCGGCCTGGGCGGGGACTTCACCGCCGCCAACAGCCGCATCCGCGACGTGGACTACGCCGCCGAGATGCGAGTTGACGAGCGCCCAGATCCTGCAGCAGGTGGCCGTCGCCATGCTGGTCCAGGCCAACAGGCAGCAGGCTCTGATCCTCCAGCTTGACGACTTCTGATCGGGTATCCGCGATGGACACCGGGCACCGCCGGTGATAGGATGCCACCAAGATTTGGGTTCGCTGTATATCTCATATCCTTGCACACAACTCGGTGCCGAGGCGGATTTTCTCGAAAACAGGGGCGTTTTACCCACGAAGCAAATCATCCCCAAATTTCCGCCATCGAAGTGACCCGCGACAACCTGACCAGCCGCGCCGGGTTGACCATGTTTGCCCGCTACCTCGATCGGATCGGCGTGGCCTGGTTTGCCGAGCGGTGGCTTGGCCAGATCCGCAAGAGCGGCAAGGGTTCCCCGGCATCCGAGTGCCTTCGACAGATCCTGTTGTTTCTCGTCGATGATACCTGCCGCCACCTGACCCAATTCGATGCCCTCAAGGATGATCCAGGATATGCGGCCACCATCGAGCGAAGGCCTCAGGATTTGCTGTCCTCCCACGCCGTCAAACGCTTCTGCGGCAACTTCACTTTCGGCCGGATCTGGTTGCTGCGCAAACTGCTGCAGGAGGTTTTCATCTGGAGGCTTACGGCTGGACCACCACTTCCACATACCACATTCATCATCGCGGTGTGCAATATAGACTTATAAGGCTTTGTCACGAATTTCTGGGGGAACTCCTGCGGCTTTCGATTTGACACGGGATGATCGCGGTGGGACAATCTCCGAGGATTTGGTGCGATCCGGGGCGTCCGGAGGTGGGACTATGCGGTTGAATTTCTTTTTGCATGCAACCTACCGGGAAAACTCCCATTTGCTGCAATTTGTTCTTGACATGTAAGACCCTGCTGATATTCTCCAGGCATGGCTCATTTCCACATAAAGAAGAAAAAGGGAAGACCCTACCTCTATGTCAGGGAGATCGCCCGCGTCGACGGCAAGCCCAAGGTCGTCAACCAGGTCTACATCGGCTCTCCGGAGAAGGTTGCCGCCATGGCCTCCGGCGGGTTCGGCGAGGATCTCGAACTGAAGGTCGAGGAGTTCGGCGCCCTGTGGCTGGCCCGGCTCATGGACCAGGACATCGATCTGGCCGGTATCGTTGATGACGTCGTTCCCCGGGGACGCACCGAAACGGGTCCCACCGTCGGCGAGTTTTTCCTGTATGCGGTGCTCAACCGGATGGTCGAGGCGGTCAGCAAGAACCAGCTTGCCCGCTGGTACGGCAGGACCGCCATCCAGCAGATTCGTCCGGTGGCGGTTGACCAGCTGACCAGTGAACGCTACTGGCAGAAGTGGGAACGGGTCACCGAGGCGGACCTGCAGCAGATCAGCCGCCGGTTTTTTGCCCGCCTGTGGACGGTCGAGCAGCCCGAGTCGGACTGCCTGCTGTTCGACACCACCAACTACTACACGTTCATGTCCGGGGGCACGGAGTCGGACCTGGCTGTTCGCGGCCACAACAAGGCCGGCCGCAGCCACCTCAGGCAGGTCGGGCTGGCCTTGCTGGTGGCCCGGGAGTGCCGGTTGCCTCTTTACTGGCAGGCCTATCCGGGCAACCTTCACGATAGCAAGCTGTTCAGTTCCCTGATGCAGGAGATTTTCGGCATCACCTGCGGCCGGGGGCGGACCAAGCAACGGCTGACCGTGGTGGTGGACAAGGGGATGAACAGCGAGGAGAACTTCCTGTGGCTCGATGAGCACCCGCAGATTCACTTCGTGACGACGTACTCCCCCCGCTACGTGGAAGAGTTGATGGCCGTACCCCTGGCCGACTATTTGCCCGTCGAGATCCCCCGTAATCGGGCCCTGGCTGCCGCCGGCCACCCCGAAGAGCAGATGCTTGCATGGCGGACGCGCGGCGAGTTCTGGGGCAAGGAGAGGGCCGTGGTCATAACCTGGAACCCACCCACGGCGCGCAAGAAGCAGCTCGTGCTCGAGCAGAAGCTGGACCGGGTTCGCCAGGAGTTGCTCGTGATGCGGGCCAAGGTTCGCACCGGGGAGCCACAGTGGCGGGACCCCGAGGTGATCTGGGAGCGGTATTTCCGCCTCTGCGAGCAGCTTCACCTCGGCAGCGATCTTTACGACCTGGAGTTCGCCGAGGAACCCGAGGGCCTGGCCATGGGGTTCCGCAAGGATGCCTACCGCGTCAGCCGCACGGAGCAGCGGTTCGGCAAGACGGTGATCGTCACCGACAATGTGGACTGGTCGACCGCGGAGATCGCGACCGCCAGCCTTGACCGCTGGCAGGTGGAAGATCGTTTTCGCCAGAGCAAGGACCATGATCTGGTGGGCGTGCAGCCTGTCCGGCACGGGACCGACGGCAAGATCCGCTGCCACATGTTCAGTTGCGTGGTGGCCCTGGCCTACCTTCGCAGGCTGGAACTGCGGCTGAGTGAGGCGGGGGTATCCCGTTCCGCGGCCGATGTGATGGACGACATGAAGCATCTTCACTCGGTGCTGATGGTGCCGGCCGGAGCCAGGAAGCCCCGCAGGCGGCTGGAGAAGCCGTCGAAGACCCAGGCCGAAGTCCTATCGGCGCTCAGGTGGCGGGTTGACGGGGGTGGGGTCTTACAGGAATCCGGGAAACAACGCTATTTGTTGCTTTAGCTTACGCCAAATTACAGCGACGAGGTGCTAAACTCCCGTTAGACGTTCAGATCGACCGCCCCCTCCGTTCATGCCGCGACGAACCTTTGCAGATCGAAGGCTTGGTCGCCCTTGAGCATGAAGTAGACGGCCCGGCCCAGCTTGTGGGCCAGGATGGAAAGGGACTTGGCCTTGCCGTGCTTCTTCTGCAGGCGCTGCCGGTAGCGCCGGCCCTCGGGGTTGTTGCGCAGGAACAGGACGGCGGCCTCGGAGAACGCCCACTTCAAATGGGCATTGCCGATTTTGGCGCCGGAAGTTCCGTCACGCTTGCCGGCGGACTCCTTGGCGCACTTGATGAGCCGAGCGTAGGAGACGAAGTCCTGGACCCGGGGGAACCGGTCGATGTCTCCGATCTCGTAGAGGATCACCAGGGAGAGGATCTGCCCGATCCCCGGCACCGAGCGCAGGCGATAGACCGCCTGGGGGTCGTGCTCTCTGACGTTGTGCAGGACGTACAACTCGAGTCTTTTTTTGATGGCGTCGAGGAAGTCTCCGGGTTCGGCGGGCAGGTTGCGATGCAGTCTGACCCGGCCTTGCTGATCCAGGATGCAGATGTACATGGATCGGGCATGGAGATCGACGCCGCTGTAGAGAACGTGTGGGGGTGGGTGAAGAATCTCATTGGGGCTCCTCCTTCTTTTGGAGAAATGGTTGGTCCCATGACCCCGGCTTACCGCAAGGCAAGTGAAGAGCGGGGCCTCAATGAGTATCAAGAGTTTGCGCCTGACGAAGTCGATGTATAATGGGACCCGGTTGAACCATGCCTGAACCGAGCCACATCACCCGGCAGCGGTGATACCCGAACCGGAAGGACCGCCTGTTGGGCAAGAAACTGTTTCGCAACGTCGAGATGCTGCTGGCGCAGATCACCGCCGCCGAGGGCAGCGAGAAGATGCTCGAGGGCATCGCGCATCTGCTGGTCGAGAGCGACGACATGGCCGCCCTGGGCATCGTCAGCGGGCGTGTGTACCGCGAAAGAGCCGACGACTACGAATTGATCATCAGCGTCAGCGGCCACGGCCCCGGCATCCTGGGCAAGACCGTCAGCAAGAGCTACGAGGTGGTACGCGAGATCGAAAAGCACCGCCTGTATGTCATCTCCCCCGACACTCCGGGGTTCGACCCCGAACTGGAGGCCCAGTTCTCGGACATGGATTCGGCGGCCATCCTCGTGGGACGCGAACCCGCCTACATCATCAGCCTCGGCATCCGGCACCACGGCAGCGAAGACGACCTGTTGGTGCTGTTGGAGATCCTGCGCGCGGCCATCGGCATGAAGCTGCGCCAGCAGTCCATCGACACCCAGATGCGTCAGGCGCGTGAGATCCAGGCCTCCCTGCTGCCGTCGCACATCCCGGAGCTGAAGGGTTTCGAGATCGCCGCGATCACCACGGCCGCCGAGGAGGTCGGCGGCGACATCTACGACATCCAGCCGGTCGAGGAGGGCGTCCTGGGCATCATGGTGGCCGACGCCAGCGGGCACGGCCTGCCCGCCGCCCTGCAGGCGCGCGACGTGGTCATCGGCATGCGCATGGGCCAGTCGGAAAACGAGAAGATCACCGCCGCCATCCGCCGCATGAACCGGGTGATCCACAACAGCGGGCTGACCAGCCGCTTCATCTCCATGTTCTACGGCGAGCTGGAAGACACAGGCAACTTCATCTACGTCAACGGCGGCCACGTTCAGCCCCTGCTGCTCACTCCAGGCGGCGACGTCTTCGAGCTGAAGACCGGCGGCCCCGTGCTCGGCCCGCTGCCCGACGCGGTGTACCGGCGCAACTATGTGAACCTGCGGCCGGGCGAGGTCCTGGTGATCGTATCGGACGGGGTGACGGAACGGGAACGGCTCGACGGACCCGCCGACGCCGACGGAATGCGCGAGTTCGGTCGCGAGGGGCTGATCGATCTGGTTTCGGGAATCCTGGACCACACCGCATCCCTGATCGCTGCCGAGATCATGAGGAAGATCAAGGAATTCGGCGGCAACCAGCCGTTGAAGGACGACGCCACGGTCATGGTCATCCGGCGTCTGGCGGCCGAGGACTATCCCCCCGCCGAGGGGCTGTTGCGGCTGGCCGGCCCGATCAGGCGGTAGAGGGACACCGTCCAGGTCTGGGGCTCGCGCAGGCCCACGCCGCCGATCTCGCAGGTATCCAGCAGCTCGAACCCCACGCCGTGCACCGTGCGTCCGGCCCAGCGGGGCGCTCCCTCGCTGCGGTCGACGAAGTAGTCCGGGGGGCCGCCGCCCGGACGGGCGGGGATGTCCAACCAGGCGCCGTCGGTGACCATTTCCTCGAAACCGATCTCACGCCCCACCTCAAGCACTTCCGGGCTGACCAGCCCCATGAGATCCAGGACTCGCCGCTCGCTCACGTAGCCCACCGCGCCGATGTCCAGGGCCGCGACCACCGCGTCGGGCGCGCTGTTGTCGCGCAGCCACTCCCCCATGCCCACGTAGCATTCCCGCACCCCGGCGGGGAATGTCCGCGCGTGGGGCATGACCTGCGAGATGAAGATCCAGCCGTTGATGGCCAGCGTCACCACCGCAACGGCGACCAGGATGCCTCCCGCCCGGGGGCGCTGGAACGCGCCCAAGGCGCACAGGCTGCGCCGGGCGATCACCGCCGCCGCCAGCAGCACCACCGGCGCCAGCGGGCAGATGTAGCGCGAGATGATCCACACCTGCCCTGCGGCATAGCCGCCGATGAGGACCGCCGACCACGTCAACACCACGCCGACCAGGGCGACTTCGGGGCGACTGAACCGCTTGCCCGATCCCTGACGCCACGCCAGGACGACGACGACAGCCACACCCAGCCACATCACACCCTGGGTCGAAGCCGGCACCTGCACCGCCTGCAGCACGTACGGCAGGATCGCCCCGGGCGCCAGGGTCACCGCCGCGCTCTTGGCCGCCGCGGTCCCGGGCGTGAGCCGCCCGAACGACCACCACGCGAACCCCAGCCACGGTCCCAGGACCAGCAGCCAACCCAACGCCGCGGCGACGGCGTCCCGCCACCCGCGGCCGTCTGTCCGGCCGGCCCAGGCCAGCCAGGGCCAGGCCAGCGGCGCCACCAGCATGAACTCCGGCCGCGTCAACCCCGCCAGGCCCGCGGCCACGCCCCAGGCCAGGTGCTGGGACCAGGCGCCGGCCCGCAGGCCGCCGCTGCGCACCACAGGGGCCACCAGCACCAGCAGCAGCGCCGTGATCAGGGGCGTTTCCATGCCCGAAAAGCTCCAGCGCAAGAACCACACGTCGCCGGTGATCAGCAGCAGGACCACCGTTCGCCAGACCTCCGGCAGATCCAACCGCCGCAGCAGCGACCAGGCCACCGCCACGGTCAGCAGCCCCGACAGCGCCCCCAGCACGAAGGGAGCGCTCAGCGGCGGGACCCCTATGGCCAGCAGCAGGGCCAGGCCGAAGATCCACAGCGGGCTCGTGGCCCCGTAGGAATGTTCGCCGGGATTGAAGGAGAACTCGCCGCGGTGCAGCAGGTTCTCGGCGTAGCGCAAGTGGATGAAGGTGTCGTCGGTGATGTAACCGCGCAGGGCGACGCCGGCGGTCGCCAGCAACGCGACCGCCAACAGCAGGGGGATGATCCCGCGCGAACGCATGGGCCTCCGCTCTATCTGAGGAACATGGGCAGGTTCTGCACCCGACGGATCACGGGCTTGTACTCCTGCTTGTCGTAGAAGCGGTCGACCTCGACCCGTTTGACGCCCTCGATCACCGAGTTCAGCCCCACGGTGGTGTACTTGCCGTCCTGCAGGGCGGTCATCAGCCCGCTGGCCCCGTCCAGGAGCATATCCATGGCCAGGTTGCCGAAGTTCATGGCCACCATGCGGTCCAGGGCGTCGGGGGCGCCGCAGCGCATCATATACCCCAGCTGCTGGTAGGTCACGCCCAGTCCGGTGTGCTCCTTGATCTTCTCGGCCGTCCACTGGCCGATCCCGCCCAGCTTCTTGTGGCCGTAGGCGTCGGTCTCGCCGGTCTGGAAGATCTCCCCACCCACGGCGGTGGCGCCTTCGCTGATGGTGATGATGGCGTAGTGGCTGGGGTTGGCGGCCTTGTCCTTCACCACCATCTCGGAAAGCTTTTCAACGTCGAAGGGCACCTCGGAGATCAGGGCGCGGTCGACGTTGGCCAGATAGCTGGCGATGAGCGAGGTCTCACCGCTGTTGCGGCCGAACAGCTCGATCACGCCGATGCGCTCGTGGCTGCCGATGGGCGTGCGCAGGTCGTTGATGGCCTGGACGCTGCGGGTGATCGCGGTCCCGAACCCGATGCAGTAGTCGGTGCCGAAGACGTCGTTGTCCATGGTCTTGGGGATGGCCACCTGGGGATAGCCGGCCTGGTTCAACCGCGCCGCGTAGCTGAGGGTGTCGTCGCCGCCGATGGGAATCAGGGCGTCGATCTCCAGGGCCTCGAGGTTGGCCACGATGGTGTCGGTGATATCCGCCGGGTAAGTCATGCCGTCCTTCTTGAGGTGTTCGGGCATGTCCTTCTCGCGCACCTTGGCCGGGTTGGTGCGGGAGGTGTGCAGGAAGGTGCCGCCGGAGCGGTCGATGGTCCGCACGTGGCTCCAGTCCAGCTCGGTGACCCACTCGGTGTTGCCCTCCACGCCCAGCTCCGCCCGGTAGCTGCTCAGCCCCCGCCAGCCGCGCTTGAAGCCCAGGACGTCGATGCCCTCGCGCCGGCAGCGCCAGACCACCTGCCTCATGGCCGAGTTCAGGCCGGGGACGTCGCCCCCGCCGGTCAAAATCGCGATTCGTTTGATCTTGCGCTTCATCATTCACCTCGAGGAGTCGGGAACCGTGGACGATTCATCGGGAAACTATACGTAGCCGCCAAGGCTTGCAAGCGGCCAGGCTGACGAGCGACTAGGCTTCGAAGTAGCAACCACAGCCTGCGGCCAGGAACGTGCCGCGGCAGGACATGCGGGCCAGGTCGCGGATGTCGCCCTCGCTGAAGCCGAAGGTCTCCATGGCCAGGGCGAATTCGCGCGACAGGCACGTGCTGCTGACCGTGGGGTTGTCGGTGCACAGGGCCACCTTCACCCCCGCCTCCAGGAAACGCGGCAACGGGTGATCCTTGAGATCCGCCACCGCCCCGGTCTGCAGATTGCTCGACAGGCAGACCTCGACGTACACACCGTCGGCGGCCAAACGCTTGATCAGTTCGGGGTCGCGGCCGGCGCTGGTGCCGTGGCCGATGCGGTCGGGGCCCAGGCGATCCAGGGCCTCCCAGATGCGCTCGGGGCCCTCGCTCTCCCCCGCGTGGGCGGTCTTCTTCAGCCCCATGGTGCTGGCCAGGGCGTAGGCGTCGGCGAAGAGGATCGGCGGAAAGGGCGCCTCGTGGCCGGCGATGTCGAAGCCGATGACCCCGATGCCGTCGTGGTACTCCTCCTTCTCACCGGCCACCTCGCGCAGCAGCAGGCGGGCCATGTTGCCGCCGTGGTTGCGCATGGCGATGACGATGATCCCCACCTGGAAGTCCGGATGGTCGGCGACGAAATTTCCCAGCCCCTTGCGGGTGGCGGCGATGACCTGGCGGGTGGTCAGCCCGGCTCGGCGGTGGATCAGCGGATTCATCCGCAGTTCCAGCAACCTCACTCCGTCCAGGTAGGCGTCCTCGGCCAGCTCGTAGCTGATGCGCCGGATGTTGTCGTAGAACTGGGTGTACTGCAGGGGAACGTGGAACTTGTCGAGGTAGTCGAGCAGGGTGCTGTCCTGGCTTTCGTCCCACTGCAGGAAGTGGCGGAACTGCTCATAATCCAGGCCGGGCACGGCCCTGTAGTATTTTTCCGACAGCTCCCAGAGGGTTTGCGGCCGGATGGACCCGTCGAAATGGCGGTGGATATCCGCCAGGGGCAGGGAGCGGATGAATTCGAGTCGGGATTCGCGGGTCATGGGTCTCCCTCAGGGGATTGGTGTCGAACAAGCGAAATTCCGGGCAGGATAAGCCCCGCTGGGCTGCTTGTCCAGGGGACCAAACACCCAATCCGCCAACGAAAGCCTTTTCTTGCGGGCTGTCACCGTATAAATTGAAAGATAATCCAACCTTGCCGGATGGCCCGGCGAAAACCGGAAGTGGGGTCCGATGAAAGTCAACACCAGGGTCCGCTACGGACTGAGGTCGATCCTTCAGATCGCCGACAACTACGGTGGAGATCCGGTGCCCATCAGCGCCATCAGCGAAAGCCAGGAGATCAGCAACAAGTACCTCGAGCAGGTCGTCGGCACCCTGCGCAAGGCCGGACTGATCCTGAGCCGCAAGGGCGTTCACGGCGGGTACACCCTGGCCAGGGATCCGCAGGACGTCAACCTGTGGGAGATCATCACCGCCCTGGACAACCAGACCGTTCTGGTCGATTGCGTCGACGACCCGGAGGCCTGTGAGCGCTCCGAGGACTGCCTGACCCGGTCGATCTGGGTTCTCTTGAGCAGCCGCTTGCAGGAGTTCTGGCAGAGCTACACCTTGGCCGACCTCCTGAAGACCATGCGCGAGAGCGGCGACCTGGATTTGCAACAGCTCAGCGACATCAAAAAGCCCTGAGCTGAAAGTTCCCTCCACCTGCCTTCCACACCGAGCCACGGCGTCGCCCCCTTTTGCCTCATTGCCCCCTCCGTCGCCCCTGAAACCGCGTCTCTGCGATTGTTTGTCCGTTGACAGGTGATGAGCCGCTGTTCACTTTTGGCCGTACGGAAAAAGCCAACCACCGGCGAGGGAGCCGACCATGGAATTCGTGCAGGGGCTGCGACGCAAGGCAGCCGAGTTGAACCGCACCATCGTCCTGCCCGAGGCGCAGGACGAGCGCATGCTGCGGGCCGCAGCGGCCATCCGGGACGAGGGCTTCGCCCGGGTCGTCCTGCTGGGTGACGAGAAATCCGTGGCCGACGGCTTGCGCGACCTGGGGCTGGAGGCCGACGGGATCGGGACCATCGACCCGGCCCGTTCCACCTACCGCACCGATTTCGTGCGCGCCTACCATGAACTGCGCAAACACAAGGGCATGACCGAGGACGAGGCCGCCCAGGTCATGGAGGATCCCCTGTTCTTCGGCGCCATGCTGGTGCACGAGGGGATGGCCGACGGCATGGTCGCCGGCGCGGTCAACTCCACCGGCAACGTTCTGCGCGCCGGATTCCAGATCATCGGCACCGCCCCCGGCACCAACCTGGTGTCGAGCTGCTTCATCATGGTCAACCCCGCCTGGCCGTTCGGCCACGAAGGCCAAATCGTATTCGGCGACTGCGCCGTCAATCCCCAGCCCAGCGCCGAGCAATTGGCCGACATCGCCCTGGCCACCGCCGACACGGGCCGCAAGCTGTGCGGCCTGGAGCCGCGGGTGGCCATGCTCAGCTTTTCGACCATGGGCAGCGGCGGCGGCCCGGATGTGGACAAGGTGGTCGAAGCCACCGCCCTGGTGAAGGCCAAGGCCCCGCAGCTCCTGGTGGACGGACCGCTGCAGCTGGATGCGGCCATCGTGCCGGAAATCGGTTCCAGCAAGGCACCCGGCAGCGCCGTGGCGGGCCGGGCCAACGTGTTGATCTTCCCGGACCTGGACGCCGGAAACATCGGCTACAAGCTGGTCCAGCGCCTGTCCGGAGCCGAAGCGGTCGGACCGGTCCTTCAGGGTATGGCCGCCGGTGTGAACGACCTGTCACGCGGCTGCAGCGTCGACGACATCGTCAACGTCGTGGCCATCACCGCCCTGCAGACAGCCTGATCGGAGCGCCCGCAATGTCGTCGGCCTGGAACGTCCTGGTGATCAACTGCGGCAGCAGCTCGCTGAAGTACCAGTTGCTGGACATGGCCGACGAGAGGCTCCTGGCGCGGGGTCTGGTCGAGCGCATCGGGCAGGACGAAGGGTTCCACACCTACGAGCCCGCAGGTGGAAAGGAAATCCGGCGGGAACAGCCCATCCCCGATCACGCCTGTGCCATCGAGCTGGTGCTGGCCGCCTTGACCGACCCGGACCACGGCGTGATGAAGAGCATGGCCGAGGTCTCGGCCGTCGGGCATCGGGTGGTCCACGCCGGGGAAAAGTATTCCGGCTCGGTGATCATCACCGAAGACGTCGTGGACGCCCTCAAGGAGTGCGTGCCCCTGGCGCCGCTGCACAACCCGGCCAACATCACCGGCATCGAGGCGGCGCAGAAGGTCATGCCGGACGTGCCCATGGTGGGTGTGTTCGACACCGCTTTTCACCAGACCATGCCGGACCGGGCCTACATCTATCCCATCCCCTACGAGCTGTACGAGAAATACCAGATCCGCCGCTACGGTTTCCACGGCACCAGCCACCGCTACGTGACCCTGCGCGCGGCCCACATCCTCGAGCGCGACACCGGGGACATCAACCTGGTGACCTGCCACCTGGGCAACGGGGCGTCGGTGGCCGCGGTGCGCGGCGGAAAATCCATCGACACGAGCATGGGCCTGACGCCGCTGGAGGGCCTGATGATGGGCACCCGCAGCGGGGACATCGATCCGGCCATCGTGGGCTACCTGGCCCGCCGGCTGGACATGCGGTTGGCCGAAGTCGAGCAGATGCTCAACAAGAAGAGCGGCATGCTGGGGATCAGCGGCATCAGCAGCGACCTGCGCGACGTCGAGCGCGCCTACGCCAACGGCAACGACCGCGCGCGGCTGGCCCTGGAGGTCTACGCCTACCACATCCGCAAGTACATCGGCGCCTACGCGGTGGCCCTGGGACGCGTCGACGCGATCATCTTCACCGCGGGTGTGGGCGAGCACGCCTCCCTGGTCCGCGAGTGGGCCTGCCGCGGCCTCGAGGCCATCGGCGCGGTGCTCGACCCCTTCAAGAACGCCACCCGCCACGACGAAGCCATCATCTCCAAGGCCGCCTCGCGCGTGAAGATCATGATCGTGCCCACCAACGAGGAATTGATGATCGCCCGCGATACGCGGGACCTGGTGCGCGGTTCCTGAGCCCCCGGCAGCGGTCGGCCGACCCCCTTTTAACACCTGGTTCGGATTTTTTCCTCACTAACCAAAAAGTGCGGAACGTTCCGCGAGTTCATGGCCGCGGAAACCCGGATACCGCCGAGAACGGCACACAAATGGCTCCGTCTTCCACCGACCATGCGCGATCGGCCCGCACAAACTGAAGCTGCAATTTGCTCACCAGAAGGCCCGATTCGCGAAAGCTTTACCGTGCCTCCTTGGGAAAACAGCCATGACAGAAAACCCCTGCGGTGCCAACCTGGAGATACAGCCACTTACCGAGAATTTGACGCCGGCCGAGCACGCGCTCCACAACAATTTCCGGATATCGATCAAGAATCTGCGCAAAGACCTGGTGCGGACCGCCTCTTACCTTCTGCAGGTCGAGGAGCGGAACATCCACCGCAAACTCGGCTTCCGCGGGCTGGCGGCCTACGCCGCCGAGTATGCTGGATTAACCCGCAACCAGACCCGGGAATTCCTGGCGATCGGGCGACAACTGCCCCGCTTTCCCGAGGTGGAACATGCTCTGGCGTCAGGAAACCTGAGCTGGTCGCAGGCCCGTTTGATCACCAGGCGAGCCGATCCCCGGGACCAAAAGCGATGGATCGAACAGGCCCAATCCCTTTCGGTGCGCCAGTTGAAGGCGGCCATGCCCCATGCCCACGCCCCTGCGCGGCCCTCTGCCGAGCCACCGCCCGTTGAAAGGGCAGAGGCCGGCCGGGCGCAGGCTCCCACGCCGGTGCCCCTCCCCGGAGCGAAGAAGCAGTACCTCACCCTGGCCTTCACCCCGGAGCAGTACGCCCGGGTCATGCGGCTGCTGGAAGGCGCCGCAGGCGCCGACAAGGAGGAGAAGGTGCTCCGTGCCCTGGCCTCCACCGGCGGTAAGGGCGCGGCTCTGCCGCATCTGCTGGTGATCCTGAATTGCCCGGCCTGCGGACGGGCAACAATCCCGACTAACCGGGGAGAAATCCCCGCGGATACTGCCCTGCTCAAGGCCGCGCATTGTGACGCCATCATTGAGGACGCCGGCGCCAGGCGCCGGCATTCCATTCCCCCGCGCCTGCGACGTCTGGCTCTGCAGCGCGCCCGCTACCGCTGCGAGGCCGAAGGCTGTGGGCACGCCCAGTTCCTGGAAGTCCACCACCGCGTACCCGCCGCCGCAGGAGGCAGTAACGACTTGCAGAACCTGGTGGTGCTCTGCTCCCGGTGCCATCGCAGCTTGCATGCCCAAGAAGATACGGCGCGGATGGCTCTGCGGCATGCGCCGGGGTAAGGGCGCCCTATGGTCGGGGAAATTGTCAAGTCGGCGAGGAGAACTGCCCCCGTTTTTCACGGGGATTTTTGGCAATATATTCCCTTTTTTAACCCAGGCAGCCATTAGTGCGGAACGTTCCGCAAATTCTCCCGCTCCCCGCATGAACCGATTGGCCGACGCGGTCGCGCACTCAGCCCGACGCCACGGCCATCTGGCGCGGGAAGTGGAACGAGCCGCGCATGACCACGATGCCGGGGCCCGACACGGTGATGGTTTCGATGCGCCGGTCGGAGACGTCGACCCGCACACGGGCCAGGGTGGGACGACCCAGGGCGTGGCCCTGTTCCATGATCAATTCGACCACGTCGCCCGGTGGCGTCAGACCGTTCTGCACGAGAAAGGCCGCGGCCGCTCCCATGCTCGTGCCGCTGGCGATTTCCTCGTTGGCTCCGAAGCGCGGATGGAAGAACCGCAGGTGAAAGTCCGCAAATCCGCTGTGGGTATGCGGGCAGACCAGGGTCAGTCCCCCCACGCCCAGCCGATCGGTCAGGCCGCCCACCGACTCGGTGTCCCTGAACTCGCCGCGCATCACTTCCCGTTCACACACGGGCACCACGATCTGATCGAATCCGCAGGACACCCTCTGGGGCCCCACTCCCCGATGCACCAGGCACGTCGCCGGGACGCCCAGCGCCGCGGCCACCTCACCCGGGGCCACCGGTTCGCCGAAGCGCGGCGCGGGCATATCCAGGCTCACCTGAACCCGCCCATCTTCCCGGAGGTCGAGCCGGACGGGCAGGATCCCCACACCGGTTTCCAGCTTCACCGCCAAACCGGTGGAAGTGACGCGGTAGAAACCCCGGTCGGCCATGGACGCAAAAGCCGCCAAGGCCACGTGCCCACTGAGGGCCGCTCCGCCTCGCTGGGTGAAAAAGCGTAACCGGATATCCGCCCCGGAAACCGACGGCGGCAGGATGAAGCCCGCTTCCATGGACAACTCGCCGGAGATGCCCTGCATCTCCTGGTCGCTCAGGCCGGTGGCGTTGGGGATGATGGCGGCGGGATTGCCCGTAAAGGGCTGGTCCGCGAAGGCGTCGACGATATGGAACGGAACGATGGCCATGACGACCTCCCTGACCGCGAAAGCTGGGTCACCCACCAGCCCGACATGGTGCGCGGACCATACACCCGCCCGCCATGGGAATCAACCCCGGGCGGGGAACTCCCATCAACTGACGGGGTTTTGACCCCGGGCCGCCCACAGCCTATCATGAACTGAACCCTCCCCCATCCCCCGAGAGGTTGCGATTTGCCGTTGCGCATGAAAGCCCGATCCCGTGGAACGATGTTTCCGGCCATCCTTGCGGCTCTGCTCACCACGCTGGTTTCCGTTCCACCTTCCCGATCGCAACCCGCTATCGCCGGCGAGGCGGATTTCTCCGCAGCCATTTTCGACACCCTCGGCAGCGGTCACTGGCAGGCCGCCTTGACCATGCTGCGGGAATTCAACCGCCGCTTTCCGGGCGATCCGGACATGCTCTACAACCAGGCGTGCCTGGAAAACCGGTCCGGCGACACCGACCAAGCCCACAAGACCCTGAAGAATGCCCTGGATGCAGGGTTTGCCGAAATGGGCTCCGCCCTCCAGGACCCCGACATGCAGGGCGTGGCGGACGATCCCGCCCTGTTCACGGTCGTCCCGGCCGTGCGCGACAGCCTGTTGAGGCAAAGCATGGGACGGGCCACCATGCTGGATTTCCAGATCTGGTCCGATCCCATGGACCTCGATACGGGAGATCCATCGGCGGCCCCTTGTCGCGTGCGCTTTCGTTGGATGCCGGCGGGCCTGCGGGTGGAAATTACCGCGGCCGAGCCCTGGGACGATTTCACCCTCAGCGATCTGCCCCCCTGGAATGGCGGCGCGGGCATTGTCGTGAACCTGGTCGTGCCCGACAGCGCCGCCTCCTTTTCCGGGAGCAACGGCTTCAGCTTCGCTTGCGGTTTCGAGAAGGGGGCGACCGCCACCGCCTTGTATCTGACCCGTCAGAATCTCTGGCAACGCCTTACCGACATGGATCCCAAAACCAAATCCGATCCCCAGGGGGGGGTGGTCTACGCGGTGACCCTGCTCTGGCCGGTCATCGCGCCCTTCCATCCCCTGTCCGACCCCGTGCTGGGGATCAACGTCCAGGTGCGCCGCCGCGCGGATTTCCGTTTTGCGGAAGCGGCCCTGATGCCCGACCCCTGGGCCTGGGCGCCGAATGCGGCCCGACACCGCTACGCGCCCCTGCGCTTCAACCGCAGCAGCCTGAACGAGGCCGCCATCATGGGGCGCCTGCCCGATTCGATCTCCGGTTCGGACCCCCTGAAACTGAGTCTGACCGTGATCAGCCCCTCCGCCGGTGAGGGGCGCCTCTCGGTGGCCTTCAACGATCAGGCCGGCCAACCGGTTCTGCGGGATGAAGCAAACTCCCAGACCGTTGTCCTTTCCCAGGGCGTGAACGCCCTGAGCCGCCTGGTGGACTTCAGCCCCCTGGCCACCGGCCCCTATCTCCTGCGGGTCGGAATCCGCTTTCCCTCCGGGAAGGAGTCCGTCTGGGCCACCTCGGTGCTCCGGATCGTTCCGGGATGGTTGGATGGGGTCCAGGAACAGATCGACCGCCTCCCCGCCGCGGAACAACCGACGTTGCGCTACATCCGCAATGCCGTGGAGGAGGCTCTCGCGCAGCACCGCCCCCGCAGCAACCCCGGACCGGCCTCGAAAACCATTCGCGACATCCAGGCCATGCTGCGTCAGGCGGCCGCCACCGGCTCCATCATGCCCGATCAAGGCTCGGTGAGCCTGGTCTACCCGGGGCCGGCAAAGCAGCCGCGGCTCTGCACTCTTTACCTGACTCCCGACTCCACGGGTACGCGCCGCCCGTTGCCGGTGCTGGTCCTGCACCGGGCCAAGAGTCGCGAAGGGTTCCTGATCGACCGCATCGCCCGCAACGTGGAGTTCGGCAAGCTTGTGCCGTCCGGCGCCGGGGATCCTCGGCCGATCTATGTCGTCCCCCATCCGGCCTCCGCCCCGTCCTGCGCAGAGGAAGACGCTGAGGAAGGGCGTGCCTGCCTCGCCTGGTGCCTCGAATTCCTGGGGGCCGACCGTGCCGATGTGGTGGGCATCGACGCGACCGGGAGCGCGGCCCTCCGCCTGGCCGCCGCCGAACCGCCACGCGTCTCGCGCACCCTGCTCTTTGCCGGCCGTCAACTGCAGCCCTGGTCCGGTACGGGGGATCCGGATTGGGAAAGCCTCCTGAAACCCCCGCCGACGGGACCGGTGACCTGGATTGATTTTCCCGATGAATCGGGCAGCGTGGGCCAGGGAACGCGACTGTTGGCTCTGCTGAGGAAAAACGGCTGGCGGGTATCCGAGAGCACCGCTCAGGGCGGCCTGAGCCTGTCCCAGGCGGCCGACCGGCTGGTCCGGTGGACGGTCGCTCCCGATTCCACACGCTGACGCAACCCCGATCGCCCGACTGCGTATGCAGTCAGGTCGCATTCATGAATATTCGATTCAGGTCCGGGTATGGTATTTATTGCCCCCCGACATGAACCCTGACCAGGAGATTGAAATGAGACACTTTCGGCCCAGCCGACCCGCCCTGCTTTTGACCACAACCCTCTTGATCCTTCTCGCGTTACCCGCCCTGGCGGCCCCCGAAATGGTGACCACCGACGGCGTCCTGCACATCCGCAACGGCGCCGAGCCCACCGGCGGGGTCCAGGACATGGATCTGGAAGAGATGTGGCGCATCGGCGGCGAAGACGACGAGGACGTGCTGCTCGGCATCATCACCCGAGCCCGGATCGCCGACAAAGGCGACATCTACCTGCTGGACGCCCAGCTCTCCCAGGCCCAGGTCTTCTCGCCCGACGGCGAGTTCATCAAGACATTGGGCCGCCAGGGCAGCGGGCCCGGCGAACTCACCGCCCCCGGTGACATGGTCTTCATGCCCGACGGAACCCTGGGTCTGGTCCAGATCTTCCCCGGCAAGATCGTCAAGCTGGACCTGGACGGGACTCCGGCCGGGGACTTCAACCCCGAAGTGGGCACTTCCACCAGCGGTGGTTTCCTGGCCCTGGTCAGCTGTCGCAGCGCCGGCGGAAACCTCGCCCTGGCCGGCATCCAGATCAGCATGGACACTTCCACGATGACCCAGGTTCGCACCTATTTCCTGCGCAGTTTCGCCATCGACGGACAGCAGACGGCATCCTACATCGAGCGACCGGTGACCTGGAAATTCGACTCGAATTTCAAGTTCCGCGAGATCGACAACGATTTTATCTGGTGGCGCATGGACGTGGGCCCTGACGGCAAGGTCGTTTCCTGCATTCCCCGCTACGGGTACGCTTTGAGCGTCTGGAACCCCGATGGGACCCTCGACCGCGTCATCGAGCGGCAGTATGAACCCTGGACCCGCACGGACAAGGTCAAGCAGCGCTTCCAGTCCATCATGGAGGCCCAGGCGGCGCAGTTCCCGCCGGGAACCCCCGTCGAGGTCGAGGACCAGGAGCAGGACATCGAGGACCTGCGCGTGGACAAGGACGGCAACATCTGGGTGCTGCCGAGCCGCGAGATGTTCGAGCCCCAGGAGGGGTTCTTCGCCACCTACGACGTTTTCAGTCCCGACGGCCAGTTCACCCGCCAGGTGCGGGTCAAGTGCGAGGGCGATCCGTCCGTCGACCGGCTGCTGTTCGCCGGGGACCGGGTCTTCGTCGTGACCGGGTTCTGGGACGCCGTGCTCCAGGCCAATTCGGCTCCGGACGAGGATGTCGAAGAAGCCGAGCCCATGTCCGTCATCTGTTATAAAGTCAAGTAACGTGCGAATCGGGGGGGATAACATGCGCAAAATCGGAATTATTTTTGCCCTGCTCCTGGCCCTGCCGCTTTCCTCCGGGAAAGCGGCTGCGTCCGTTGTCGAAAATCCCGCCGCGGCCGCCGAAGGCATGAAGACCGCGGTGTTGACGGAGCAATGGCGCACCGGCGGGGAAGACAGTGATGTCATCTTCGGCAACCTCGGCGCCGCCGAGGATGAGGCCGCCAACGAAGGCGACCCCCTGGAAGCCGTCTGCTACGAAATGAAACTCCAATGAACCACCCCGAGACTGGAGACGACATGGTTCCGGTAAAATCGCGTGCACTCTTCTGGCTTCCCCTCGCTTTCATCCTCCTGCTGGGCGGCTGCCTCGGTTCCAGCGGAGAACAGGCCGCCGATGCCGACAGCACCGCCACGGCCCAGGCCGACTCCACCGGGGACGAAAAGGCCCCCCAGAAGGAAAAAGCCATCCGGGTGAATGTGGGTGAAGTGCGCTTGGGCGACCTGGTCCAATCGGTGTACGCCGATGGGGCGATCAGCACGCCCAAGTCCGTGGAGATGAAGACCAAGGTGGGCGGCGAATTCACCACCGTGAACGTCCGCGACGGAGACCACGTGCGACGGGGCCAGGTGCTGGCCCGCATCGACCCGCGCGAATACGAGATCGCCCTGCGCGAGAGTCGCTACAAGCACCTGCAGGCCCTGAGCCAGATGGCCGCCGAGGACGACACCTTCGTCGTCAACGACCGGGCGCTGAGCGATTTCGCCGACCTGCGCGACGAACTGCAGACCCTGCGCAGCAAGGGAGGCATCACCGAAGACGAGTACACCGCGCGACTGCTCGCCCTGGAAATGGGCGCCCTCAACAAGGGCGCCTTCCGCGACGCCGTGTTCGAGCAGCGCACGGGGCTGGCCGACGCCCGCATGGCCGAAGAAAGGGCGCGGTTGAACCTGGAGAATACCGAGATCAAGGCCCCCTTCTCCGGCGTGATTCAGGGGTTGAACGTCGTGCAGGGCGAAATGGCTTCGGTGGGACAGAGCGTTTGCACCGTCTCCAACAACAGCAGCCTCGAGGCCCGGGTGAACGTGCTGGAAGACGATCTGCGCGACCTGGAAACGGGACGGCCCGTGCTGCTGGCCATTCCCGCCACCGGTGACACCCTGCAGGTCAAGGTCGACGTCATCAGCCCCAGCCTGGACCAGGCCACCCGCACCTGCGAGATCCTGATTCGCTTCGAAAACCCCGAGGAACGCTACCGTCCGGGCATGTTCGTGCGCGCCCGCATCGCCGGCGAGGTCAACCATGACCGTTTCCTGGTGCCGAAGAACGCCCTGTTGATCCGCGACGACCGGCCGCTGGTGTTCAAGGTCAACGAGGACCGGGCGCAGTGGCTCTATGTCGATACCGGCCTGCAGAACGAGGATTGGGTGGAGATCACCGGCGTGCACAGCGGGGGTACGCTGGTTGCCGGAGACGAGGTTGTGGTCAGCGACCACCTGACCCTGGCGCACGAGGCGAAGATTAAGATCCACGACCACATTCCGCCCCATGACCGCTGGAGCTTCGCCTTCTCCGAAGAGGACAAGGCGCCATGATCATCACGACCGCCGTTCGACGTCCCGTCGCCATCCTCATGCTGTTCACCGGGTTGGTGCTCATCGGCCTCAAGGCCCGCCAGAGACTATCGGTGGACCTGCTGCCCTCCATCAACTATCCCAACCTGACGGTCATCACCAACTATTCCGACACTCCCGCCGACGACCTGACGCGACTGGTCACCCGCCCGCTGGAGGAAGTGATCACCGGTTTGGCCGGCGTGCGCCGGGTGGTCAGCAAGACCCGCGAGGGCGTCTCGACCATCACGGTGCAGTACGAGTGGGGCACGGAGATGGATTTCGCGAACCTGCATCTGCGCGAAGCCATCGACCGGGTGTCCTACCGGGAGGACTTCCCCGTCGACGCGGACCGGCCGCTGATCCTGCGCTGGGATCCGGGCGCCCGCCCCATCGCGATCATGGTCCTGCATGGCGACGATCCCCTGAAACAGATGACCGAATTCGGCCGCGAAGTGATCAAGCCCGCGCTGGAACAGATCCACGGCATCAGTCAGGCCGAGGTCATCGGCGGCGCCGAGCGGGAGATCATCGTCGAACCGGATTTCAACAAGTTGCGGCTCTACGGCCTGACGATCGGCAACCTGTCCACTGCGCTGAGCACGGCCAACGTGAGTTTTCCCGGCGGTCGCATTCGCAAGGGTCCCCTGCACCTACCCCTGAGGATCCTGGGCGAGTTCGAGAATCTGGACGAGATCCGGCAGACCGAGATCCCGGCCGCCGGGGCCGAACTGACCATCGGCGACGTGGCCAAGGTCATCGACGGCGTGCGGGAACCCGAAGGGTACACCCTGGATGTGGGCGACGAGGTCGTGTCCCTGCACCTGTACAAGGAAGTGGGCGCCAACACCATCGACGCCACCAACGAGGTGGACAGGGTCCTGGGCATCCTGACGGATCAGTATCCGGACCTGGACTATTCCTTCATCTACCGGGACGCCGATTTCGTGCAGGAGAGCTTCAAGGGCCTGCAGGACTCCCTGATCTACGGCGCCGTGCTGGCCTTCCTGGTGCTGTTCGTGTTCCTGATGGACTGGCGCAGCCCCATCGTGGTCGGCCTGGCCATCCCCGTCTCCATCGTGACCACCTTCGCGTTCCTGCACTTCGCCCACGTCAGCCTGAACCTCATGTCCCTGGGCGGGCTCTCCCTGGCGGCGGGTATGCTGGTGGACAACTCCATCGTCGTCATCGAGAACATCAACCGGCACCTGCGCCAGAAGCGCGGCCAGGGCGACATCGCGGGCCAATGCGCCACCGCCACCAGCCAGGTCGCCTCCCCCGTCATCGCGGCGACCCTGACCACCGTGGCCGTGTTCTTCCCGGTGATCTACGTGCCGGGCATCGCCGGCGAATTCTTCCGGGACCAGGCGCTGACGGTGACCATCAGCCTGCTGGTATCCATCTTCGTGGCCCTGTTGCTGCAGCCCATGCTCTCGGCCCACATCCTGAAGGTCCCCGGCGACCGGCCCGGCCTGATCTTCCGTCCCTTCGACGCCGCGTTCGAGGCCATGCGCAAGCGCTACCACGCCTTGCTGGTGGTCACCCTGAATCACAAGGGGATCTTCATGGCCCTGCTGGCGATCCTGCTGGTCTTTTCCGGCTGGCTGGGCTCTCGCATGCCGTTCGCGTTCATGCCCGAACGCACCCGCGGCGACTTCACCCTGGCCATGGAACTGCCCGCGGGCACCCCTCTGGAGGCCACCCGGGACCGTGCCGAAGAGATCGCGACCTTCCTGGCCCCCATGAATGAGGTCAAGATGGTCTATTCCCAGGTGGGCGTGACCGAGAAGACCCTCGCCAGCCTGAAGGAATACAGCGCGCCCAACACCGCCCGGATCCGGGTCATGTTGCGGCCTTCGCGGCACGGCCGGGAGGATCTGGCCCACGTGCGGGAACGGTTGGCGCCCAAGCTGGCCGCCGTCCAGGGGGCCATCTTCACCTACCGCGAGGAGGGCGTGGGCCTGCGCGAGATCCTCTCGAGCGACGAGGCTCCGTTCACCCTCGGCATCGTGGCCGAGAAGAGCGAAGACGCCCTGCGCATGGCCGAACGACTGCTGCCCAAACTGCGTGCCATACCGGGCCTGGAGGACGTGGAGATGGATCGCGTGCTGGGGAATCCCGCCGTCGAGATCCAGATCGACCGCGAGCTGGCCCTGCGCTACGGACTGGAACCGGACGCCCTGGCGCGCGAGCTGCGCAACCGCATCCAGGGCACCGTCGCCACCACCTTCAACGAGATCAAACAGCGTATCGACATCGCCGTGCGCCTGCCGCGCGACGAACGCTACGACCTGGCCGGGGTGCTGGCCTCGCCGATCCTCGTTGAGGGCGGCAAGACCGTGCCGTTGGGCTCGTTCGTCGTGCAGACGGTGGATCGGCCGGTGCGCGAGATCGTCAGGCGCGACCAGCGGCGGCAAATCACCCTGGCCGGCGACGTCAACGACCGCAGCCTGGGCGAGATCTGGGGCGACGTGAACAGCCTGCTGGCCGGCCTCGACCGCCAGGATGGCGTCGCGTTCCTGACCGGCGGGGAGCAGGAAGAGATCAACAACAGTTTCCGGGATCTGGGCTATGCGCTGCTGCTGTCGGCCCTGCTCGTCTACATGATCCTGGCCGCCCAGTTCGAATCCTTCCTCGACCCCCTGATCATCTCCGCGGTGCTGCCCGTGGGCGTGGCCGGCTCCCTGGTGACCCTTGAAGTCGCCGGACAGACCCTGAACATCATCTCGCTCATCGGCATAATCGCCCTGCTGGGAATCGCGGTGAACGACGCCATCGTCAAGGTGGACACCATCCGCAGGATCCGCAAAGAAGAGGGCCTGCCGGGACGTGAAGCCATCTACGCGGCCAGCAACCTGCGGCTGCGCCCCATCCTGATGACGACCCTGACCACGGTGCTGGCCATGGTGCCCATGGCCATGGGCCTGGGCACGGGCGAACAGATGCAACGCCCGCTGGCCATCACCATCATCGGCGGCCTGACTCTGGCAACCCTGCTGACCCTGTTCCTGACACCGGTGGTCTATGAGTTGATCCACAGCCGCATCGACCGGGAGTACGGGTCATGATCCGATTCGCCGTCGACCATCCGGTGGCCACATGGATGCTGTTCTGCGCCATGATCGTCACCGGGCTCTATGCCCTGCCTCGTCTGAACATCGAGGCCATGCCCGAGACCGAACTGCCCGAGCTGTCCATCGACACCGCGTGGAACGGCGCCTCTCCCAGCGCCATCCAGCGGTCCATCACCCTGCCGGTGGAAGAGGCCGTTGCCGGTTGCCACGGCGTCGAGGACATCGACTCCCAATCGCGCCATGGCCGCTCCACTGTGACGGTGAAGTACCAGCGCGGCAGCGACATGGAATTTGCGCGCCTGGAACTGTCGGAGAAGCTGGGCGCGGTGCGCCGCTCCCTGCCTGCCCAGGCGGGCCAGCCGGTGATCCGCCCCTACGTGCCGGAGGAATTGCAGACCGAGGACTTCTTCTCCGTGAGCCTGATTTCGCCGCTGCCGTTGAATGAGCTGCGGGACCGGGCGGAGACATGGCTCGTCCCGCGTTTTCTGGCCATTCCGGGGGTTGCCGACGCGGAGTTGCGCGGCGGCGCCCGCCCGCTGGTGCGGGTCCTGCTGAATCTGGAGCAGCTCGAGCGCTACGGCATGACCGCCGACCAGGTGGCCGCCCGCCTGGAATCCCTGGACGACATCCTCCCGGCCGGATCGGTGCGACGCAACGGCAACCATCTGACCGTCAGCGTCCGCGATTCGGTGACTTCCAAACGATTGGCGGTCTGTGAGCTGCGCAACCTGGGCGGCCAGCCCATCCGCCTCAAGGACGTCGCCACCCTGAAACCCGACTTTGAGGACATCGCCTACTTCAGCCGCATCGACGGCGACAACGTGGTGTCGCTGAACATCACCAAGCGCAGCGGCCAGAACTCCATCTCGGTCAGCCGCCGCCTGCGGTCCGAGCTGCCGCAGATCGAGGAATCCGCGCCCTTCGCCATCCGCTTCAAGGTCGACCAGGACGAGGGCAAGGACCTGGAAGACAAACTGCGTGAACTGGTGATCCGGTCAATGGTCATTCTCGGCCTGCTGTTCGTGATGCTCGCCATCGCCCTCAAACGGATCCTGCTGACGGGGATCGTGATCTCCTCGATCCTGCTGGCCATCGTCATCTGTCTGTCGCTGTTCTACTTCCTGGGCGTGTCGGTGAACTTCATCACCATCAGCGGGTTGACCGTGAGTTTCGGCATGCTGCTGGACAACAGCATCCTGGTGCTGGACTCCATCCACCGCCGCCTGTCCAGCAAACGCCACCCCGATGCCCGGACCGCCCTGGTGCGGGGCACGGGCGAAGTGGCCTTCCCCATCATGGCCACCACCCTGACCACGGTCGTGGCCTTCCTCTCGTTCATCTTCATGACCGAGCGCTTGTCCCTGTTCTACCGGCCCCTGGCCGTGAGCGTGGGCATCGCCATGATGGCCTCGATCTTCGTGGCCTTCTGCTGGATTCCCGTGGCCCTGCGCGGTCCCGCGACCAAGGAAATGCGGGACAACACCGCCGCCGGCGACGAGTTCGAACTCACCGGCTGGGCCATGCTGTGGCGCTGGTTGCTGGCCGTCGCATTCATCTGCGCCGGGGTCCTCGCCGCGGCCCTGCTGATCAAGGACGAGAGCTTTGCGCGCAACCTCGGACCCTGGGTGGCCGGCACCGCGGTCCTGCTGGGCGCCGTGGGCATCTTCGTCAGCTACGCCGAGACCCTCACCCGCCTGCACCTGAAGGTCTGGTACGTGCCGGCGGTGCTCGTTCTGGGCCTCTTCGTGGGCACGTTCTTCGTCTTCAAGGACAAGGTCCGCACCGGCGGGTTCTGGCGGCCCCAGTCCAAGGAACAGATCGTCGTCTACGTGGAAAGACCCGTGGGCACCGACGTGACCCTCAGCAGCGCCACCATCGCCCTGTTCGAGCAGGAAGTGCTGCCGGTGCCCGAAGGGGTGCACATGCGCAGCGGGGCCTACGAGAACCGCGCGTGGATCAACCTCGAGTTCGAGGACGAAATGCTCGCCTCGGTCTATCCCGAACTCTTCCGCAACCGCCTGATCACCCTGGCCGAAGAGATGGGCGGGATGTTCATCTGGATCAACGGCTTCGGCGATCCCTACATGAAGGGCGGCCGCGGTGGGGGCAACGCCAACTCCTCCATCCGCATGGTCGGCTACAACAGCAAGGAACTCAAGAGCCTGACCGACGGCGTGCTGGTCCGGCTGGGTCGCAACCGGCGCGTGCGCAACGCCCGCCTGACCAGCGGCGACCGCTTCGACCGCAACTCCACCGACGAGACGGTGGTCATCCTGGACCGCGACGCCTTGGCCCGCCATCGGCTGGGCATGGTGGAAATCATGGCCTACATCCGGCGGATGCTGGGCGTGGAACGGCCCTGGCACATGGTCCTGGACGGCGAGGACCAGCGCCTGATGATGACGTTCTCCGATTCCCAGGAAATCGAATACGATCAGATCCTGGGCCGCACCATGACCACCAGTCGGGGCCAGAAGGTCCGCCTGGGCGATCTGGTGCGCATCGAACAGCGGCCCGAGGTCAGCTCCATCAACCGCCACGACCAGCGCTACAGCATGCTGCTGTCCTGGGAATACATCGGCACCGACAGCATGCGCCGCCGTTTCATCCAGGAGATCATCGACGGCATCGAACTGCCCTACGGCTACACCGTCGAGGACATGAGCGGCCAGCAGATGACCGAGGAGGAAGAGGAGGAACTGAAGCAGACCCTCGGGCTGACTCTCGCGTTCATCTGCATGGCCCTGGCGGCCATGTTCGAGAGCTTCTTCCTGCCCTGGCTGGTGTTGCTTGCGGTGCCCATGGCGCTGGTTGGCGTGGCCGGGATCTTCTGGGGCACCGGCAGCGAGTTCGACTCCTCGGCCAAGATCGGCCTGATCCTCATGTTCGGCATCGTGGTCAACAACGCCATCCTGCTGATCAACCGTTTCCGGCTGCAGATCCGCGAAGCGGTGGAAGCCCGCAGCTTCTCCGGCGACCTCGTCCCGGCCAAGTCCCGCCTCGGGGGATTCGACCTGTGGCGTCTGCCGGCGTCCGACCGGCAGGACATCCTGCGCACGGCCATCACCTCAGGTGTGCGGATCCAGATGCGTTCGATCCTGCTGACCAGCGGCACCACCATCGCCGGCATGCTTCCGCTGCTGTACAAGCAGGACCTCTCCGAGGGCAAGGACATCTGGATGAACCTGGCCCTGAGCACCATCGGCGGCCTCGGCAGTTCCACGGTGCTGATCCTGCTGGGCATGCCCACCCTGTACTGGATGTTCACGCGCTGGGGCTGGGGATTCGCGCGGCTGGGGCGGTGGATGAAGCGAAAAACGAGCCGGGGAGCGACCCCGGCCCGGGAAATCGGGTTGTCGGAATAGCCCGCGGTCCGCGGCGAGGGATCAGGTCCGCATGACGGAAGTCAGGGATACGTCGCGCCCACCGCCGCGGCCATCCTCGCCACGTCGGACAGGTCGATGTGGCCGTCGCAGCGGAGATCCGAACGGTAGGCGTAGGCCCCGAAATAATCCTGGGCGAACATCACCACGTCACCGACGTCCACGACCCCGTCGCCGTCGATATCCGGGCTGTTGACCCGGACCAGAAGCCGGTCCAGCGACCAGGGTGATGTCCTCGGCGGGGAACCTGCCGTAGGGATTGCCTCCCCATCGCGCTGGACCACGGTGATCACCGCGCTGGCGCCGGTGCCATCGGGCAGGGCTGTATTTTCCAGGGGATCGCCGGTTCCGTCGGGGTTCGCCATGACGGACAGGGGTTGGTCCCCCGTGTAGGCCAGCGTTGCGGTGGACAGGTCGAGATCCGGAACAATCGGGTTACCGCAGGCCGCCCCGGCGGCGACGACCACGGGGACCGAAGCCCAACTTCATTGACGGCAGCCCAGTTCCAACCGCTGACCATCAGCCAACAAGAAGCCCGGTTGTCTCGTCTTTCTGGACTCGACAACCGGGCTGATTTACCCAAGAGAGGCGGATCACTTCAACAGAGCCATCTTCTGGACCGTGGCGAAATCGGCCGTCTCCAGCCTCGCCGGATAGGTGCCCGAAGGCAGAGGACGACCAACGTCGTCACGGCCGTCATGTTAACGTCCTGGGCGTTGCCCGAGGCGACCAGCACTGCGGTGACGCCCACCATGTCGCCGACCGTCCCGCCTCCATCGAGAATCACGCTCTGAATGTTGATCTTCCGTTTGCGGGGGGAAATAGCCTTTGCGGAACCGCCCATCGTGAAGGTGCACGGGGCGCAGATCCCCTCTCCCACGGCGTTCGTGATGAGCCCTCCGGTGGTCTGATCGAAACGATAGAGATCGACCCCGGTCGGAGTCGCCGGATCGCCGGTTCCCCACCCCGCCAAGCCCATAGCGGAGTGCTATGATCTTGTTTCCCGGCAACGGGTTGCCCGATGGCAACAAAAAGTTGTCATGCCCGGCCCGATGGTTTATGTTCGATCCTCACATAGCATTGCACCCTCCTGACCATCCTTTCCGGGAGATGAAGATCCATGGCAGAAAAAGGTTCTGTGGCCTGGTCATCGGTCGGGAAGAAGGTGATCACCGGCCTGACGGGGCTGGCCCTCATGGGCTTCATCATCGCCCACCTGATCGGTAACCTCACCCTCTTCATCGGTCCCCATGAATTCGTCGCCTACGGCGAATTCCTCGAGAGCATCCTCTTCGGCAAGTTCGTCATCGCCTTCGAGGTGGTGATGTTCTTCATCTTCCTGTTCCACATCGTGGCCGCCGTCACGGTGGCCTGGACCGACAAGCGCAAGGCCCGCACCGAGGGCTACCGCTACGCGAAGAACGCCGGCGGCAAGAGCCGCAAGACGCTCTCCTCCCGGTCCATGATCGTCACCGGCATCCTGATCGCGATTTTCGTGGTGGGGCACATCTACCTGTTCAAGATCAGCCCCAGCAAGGAGAACCTCTACGCCACCGTGGCCGACGCCTTCACCGGCCTGAGTTTCACGATCTTCACCGTGGTGGTGATGATCATGCTGGGTCTGCACCTGCGGCACGGTTTCTGGAGCGCCTTCCAGTCCCTGGGCTGGGCCAACGACAAGTACCTGCCCGTATTGACGCGGGTCGCCCTGGTCTTCGCCCTGCTCATGGCCGTCGGATTCCTTGTGATCCCCGTTTTCATGCATTTTACCGGTGATCCCAGTTTCACCATGCCGGGAGGTCACTAGTCATGGCTGACACCAAGATCCTCGACCCCAAGATTCCAGCCGGTCCCCTGGCGGAGAAATGGGACCTCCACGAGAAGGAAAACCCCCTGGTCGCGCCCGGCAAGAACCGCCGCGAGAAGACGGTCATCGTGGTCGGCACCGGCCTGGCCGGCGGCGGCGCCGCAGCCACCCTGGGTGAACTGGGCTACAAGGTGCTGAACTTCTGCATCCAGGATACCCCGCGCCGAGCCCACAGCGTGGCCGCGCAGGGCGGCATCAACGCCTCGAAGAACTACCAGAACGACGGCGACAGCGTGTATCGTTTGTTCTACGACACCATCAAGGGCGGAGATTACCGCTCGCGCGAGGCGAACACCTACCGCCTGGCCCAGCTCTCCATGGGCATCATCGACCAGTCGGTGGCCATGGGCGTGCCCTTCGCACGCGAATACGGCGGCACCCTGGCCAACCGGTCCTTCGGCGGGGTCCAGGTCAGCCGCACCTTCTACGCCCGCGGCCAGACCGGCCAGCAGCTGTTGCTGGGCGTCTACTCCGCCCTGTCCCGGCAGGTCGCCGCGGGCACGGTGGAGATGTTCCCGCGTCACGAGATGCTGGACCTGGTGGTGGTCGACGGTCGCGCCCGCGGCATCATCGCCCGCGAGCTGCTGACCGGAGAGATCAAGCGCTACTCCGCCGACGCGGTGGTCCTGGCCACCGGCGGCTACAGCTCGGTGTTCTACCTCTCCACCAACGCGGTCAACAGCAACGCGACGGCCGTATGGCGCGCCCACCGGCGCGGCGCCTACTTCGCCAATCCCTGCTACACCCAGATCCACCCCACGTGCATCCCGCAGCTGGGCGACTACCAGTCCAAGCTGACGCTGATGAGCGAATCGCTGCGCAACGACGGTCGGGTGTGGGTGCCCAAGAAGGCCGGTGACACGAGGCGGCCCAACGACATTCCCGAGAGCGAGCGGGACTACTACCTGGAGCGCCGCTATCCCGCCTTCGGCAATCTGGTGCCGCGGGACATCGCCGCGCGCGCGGCCAAGGTGGAATGCGACGCCGGCAAGAGCGCATACTTCAGCGACCGGGCCGTGTACCTGGACTTCGCCGAGGCCATCGGACGTCTGGGCAAGGACGTGGTGGCCGACCGCTACGGCAACCTGTTCGACATGTACAAGGAGATCATCGGGGACGACCCCTACCAGACGCCCATGATGATCTACCCGGCGCCCCACTACACCATGGGCGGGCTGTGGGTCGACTACAACCTGCAGAGCACCATCGAAGGGTTGTTCGTGGCGGGCGAGGCGAACTTCTCCGACCACGGGGCCAACCGCCTGGGAGCCAGCGCCCTCATGCAGGGTCTGGCCGACGGGTACTTCATCGTGCCGCGGGTTGTGGCCAGCTATCTGGCGGGCGCCAAGCTCAAGCCCATCGGTGCGGACGGCGACGCCTTCAAGGCGGCCGAGGACGACACCCGCAAATACCTGCAACGCCTGCTGTCCATCAAGGGCTCGCGCACCGTGCGGGACATCCACTGGGAACTGGGCCGCACCATGTGGGACAAGGTCGGCATGTCCCGCAACGCCGAGGGCCTCAAGGATGCCATTTCGACGATCGGCAAGCTGCGCGGCGAATTCTGGAACAAGCTCAAGATCACCGGCAGCGACCAGGACCTGAACAAGCAGCTGGAGCAGGCCAACCGCCTGTCCGACTACCTGGAGCTGGGCGAACTGATGGCCCGCGACGCGTTGAGCCGCGAGGAATCGTGCGGGGGCCACTTCCGTGACGAGTTCAAGACCGAGGACGGCGAAGCGCGGCGCGACGACGCCCATTTCGCCTACGTCGCCGCCTGGGAGTACACCGGCGCCGACCGGGAACCCGCCATGCACAAGGAAGACCTGGTCTTCGACAACGTCGAAATGAAGACCCGCAGCTACAAGTAGAGGAAGGACTTCGTCATGAGCGATAAAGGAATGACCATTCACCTGAAGATCTGGCGGCAGGCCCGTGGCGCGGCCTCGGGCAAGTTCGTCGACTACACCGTGAAGAACGTACTCGCCGAGATGTCCTTTCTCGAGATGCTCGACATCCTCAACGAGGAACTCGTGCAGAAGGGAGAGGAGGCCGTCGAATTCGACAACGACTGCCGCGAGGGAATCTGCGGAACCTGCGGCATGGTGATCAGCGGAGTGGCCCACGGCCCTTATGCGGCGAGCACCACCTGTGAGATCCGCATGCGGCAATTCAAGGACGGGGACACCCTCACGGTGGAGCCCTTCCGCGCCAAGCCCTTCCCGATCATCAAGGACCTGGTGGTGGACCGGTCGGCCTTCGACCGCATCCAGCAGGAGGGCGGGTTCGTGACCATGAACGTGGGCTCGGCTCCCGACGGCAACGCCTTCCCCATCTCCAAGGAGCACGCCGACAAGGCCATGGACGCGGCCGCGTGCATCGGTTGCGGGGCCTGCGTGGCGGCCTGTCCCAACGCCTCGGCGGCGCTGTTCGTCAGCGCCAAGATCAGCCAGCTTTCTTGGCTGCCCCAGGGCGAGCCCGAACGCGGTCGCCGATCCCTGGCCATGGTGGCCCAGATGGACGACGAGGGCTTCGGCGACTGCTCGAACCACGGGGAATGCGAGGCGGTCTGCCCCAAGGAGATCTCCATCGAGAATATCGCGCGCATGCGGCGGGAGTTCGTAAAAGGTGCCCTGAAGGGCTAAAGGTCGGAAAAAGAGAAACCCCGGATGTCCTCGGCCAGCGGCCTGCGGATTACCGGGGTTTCTCTTTTTCCGAACCTTGGCCCTTCAGGGAGCCGTTACTTCATCAAGGCGAGTTTGATGCTTCGCGCGTCGTAGCCGGCTTCGATCAGGCAGAAGTAAACACCTGAAGGCGCGACCAGGCCGCGGTCGTCACGGCCGTCCCAGATCACCTGTTGCGGACCTGCGGCCATGGACTCGTTGGCCAGCCCCCGCACCCGGCGCCCCTGGGCGTCGAACATCGTCACCTGGACCGGCCCCGCCTTCGCCGTGGCGAAACGGATGGCCGTGGTGGGATTGAAGGGGTTGGGGAAGGCCCCGTCGACCATGAGGGAGCGCGGAACCGGGTCGCCCTGGGGTTCATCCTCGCCCCGATCGACCACGGAAAGGGCCGCGTTGTTGCTCGTGCGCACGCGGATCGTGTTGTCCACCCCGTAGGATTCCAGACTGCTCCAGGACGACCCGTTGAAACTGTACCAGCTTTTTCCCGCAGAAGCGGGACCGTCGCCGTCGGCGGTCAGGGGGTACTGGTAGGTTTGGTTCTCGAAACGGACCGCAACGTAGAAGTCCGAGCCCGACGTCAGATCCAGCGGGGTGGCGAATTCCACGTAGTGATAACCCGGCTCGGCGAACGTGTTGTTCAGGCTCGAAGTCATCAGGTTGCTGAGCAATCCGCCGGAATAGGTCCCGTAGATGTAGACGTCCACATCCACGGTGGCGTCGCTGGTCCAGAACTCGACCCGGTGCAGACGGGTCTCCGCCGGGACCGAGAAGGCGCCCATGCCCCACAGCACCGTGCCCAGCCCCCCGAAGGCGCTGGTGTAGCCGCCCTCGTCGTGGTAGAGCAGGGTCGAGGGGGAATCGCTGGTCATGAATTCCTTCACGAAGGAGGAGTACATGCCCACGTTGGCGCTGCCGTAGGCGATGTAACCGTACCCGCCTTCGCTGCCGTAGCCGCAGGTGCCGCCCCAGGTCGTTCCCCAGCTGTTCTTGATGATCCAGGCGCCCGTGCCGCCGGCGTGGACGACGTCGTCGTCCCAACCCACGATGAGCACCGAATGGTTGACCGTATCAGTGCCGGCATAGTAGAGGGCGCCGGTACCGTCGTGGTTCGAGACTTGATCCCGCCAGGCCGCTTGCGCGTCGCTGCCGGCGAACAAGGTGGTGTGGATGGGGCCGAAGTCGAGGAGGTATTGCTTGATGACGGCCGTGGGGGCCACGGTCGAACCGGAGATGGCCGAGAAATCCAGCACCGTGAAGCGGGCCTCGCACCCCAGGGAGCAGGAGAGGTTGGAATCGACGTAGGGCGAGCAACTCTCCAGTTCTGCGCCGTGGGTGGCCAAATAGTTCATGATCACGTACTGGTTGCCGCCGTCGCAGCCGGTTCCCTGGTAGTTGCAGCTCTTCATGCTCTCTTCGGACAGGTCGAACGACCCCAGGCCATCGACGGCGATCTTGGATTCCAGGTCTGCGGCGGAGCTGAAGGCGTAACAGGCTCCGCAGGCGCCCTGGTTCCTGACGGGAGTGACCAGACCCAGGGTCCGCGCGTCATAGCGCGCCGGCAACACCTTGTCCGGACGCAGGTTGGCCTCGGCGGCCTTGGCGAAATGCCCGGTCTCGAATCCCGGAACCATATAGCCACCGTCGGCGATGGGCCTCGCGGACTTCACGGCCGTCGTATCGAGATGCGGCACCGGTGCGGCCGCGGCCGTCCCCATCGCCAGTGACATGATTATCGGCAACGTCTTGCCGAAACTCCGAATTCGAGGATTCCCAACCTGGAACATGATTCTCCTCCAACCGAACCGGGGGAAAAGAGCAATGGATGTCGCTATCCCTGGATCGGCCGGAATTCGGATTCCTGAACCTCCAATCACGCTTAGGCAGTGGAAATAAATAAAGGTATCAATATGCCTATCGCGATTGGGGTCGGATGGTGTAATTCCAGTCTCCGTGGAACTTGTCGCGCTGCAGATTCACGCACTGCATTTCCGCGTCCGTTACCTTGCGGCCGGTCGGGTACTTGCGGCGGTCCAGA
>Ga0210044_10000165_pt1 | contig 94364 bp, 80 predicted proteins | sample CryGey13umfilter_2_FD_183959 | JGI IMG/M metagenome (GOLD analysis project Ga0210044, IMG submission 183959) | Groundwater microbial communities from aquifer in Utah, USA - Crystal Geyser 4/9/14 3 um filter (SPAdes) (version 2) | ecosystem: Environmental > Aquatic > Deep subsurface >... | reverse complement strand
CATCTGGATCGGTGATACCGCTATTCAAGAGACAGATCGCCGGAGGCGGTCCGGTAACCGTCACCGACCCTGAAATGACACGCTATTTTATGACCATCCCAGAGGCAAGCCAGCTTATACTTCAGGCCGGGGCGATCGGGGAAGGCGGGGAGGTTTTTATCCTGGAGATGGGTGAGCCTGTCAAAATCATTGATATGGCAAGAGACCTTATCAGGCTTTCCGGCAAAGAGCCGGACAAGGAAATAGAGATTACGATAAGCGGGCTGAGGCCCGGCGAAAAGCTCTGTGAAGAGCTTATAACCGTGGGCGAAGGCATTGTGCCGACCGCGCACGAGAAGATAATGATGCTCAAAAATGACGGCGGATGGTTTGGCTCAGGCAGCAGGGAGGCTTTCAGGGATAGACTTCTGAAAGAAATAGCGGAGCTTGAGGCGGCGGCCCTTTCTTACGACGCTACCGCAATAAGGGCCAAACTAAAAGAACTCGTCCCTGAATACTCACCTTCAAACAGCGAATGCGTGTTGTAGTCTATTCCTCCTTTCTTCTGAAGGAATTGGCAATCAGAACTCCTATGAGAATGAAACCCTCTACAAGCACCCAGGCTAAAACCACATACACCGCTGCTTTTTTGAGGGTCAGCGACCTATCCTGGGATATGATAACCGGCTCCGTAACGGTAAAAAGGGTGCCTGACGGATTAAGGCTGGCCTTGCTTAGCCCGTTATAAATTGCATTCAGCTCGTCTATACTCTGCATTATGCTTTTATAGACCTGCTCCACAGTCGAAACCACCTTTGAGCGAACAGTGCTGATGACACTGCTCCCGCCTCCCTGACTTGCAGATGCAGTAAGCTCCGAGAGAAGTCTTTCATAAAACTTGAGGTCCGAAGATATCACCACCTTTTCAAGCGCTTCCTTTATGAGATTCTGGGTTATCTCCTGCCTGAACTTGGCATCAAGGTTTTCCCGAGCCATTTTTACAATGCTGTTAAGAAAGGTTTCCCCTAACTGAGGGATCGTGGTAGGGACACCTGGAATCAACGGATTTGATGCTGAACCCGCCACGGCACCGGCTCCCCCGTCAATTCCATCCAGAACAGACCTTCGTCCCTGGCCATAGTTAGCCAAAGATGACTCATAAACCCTTTCCCGAGCAGTTGCATCCTCTTCCTTCATCTTGAGTTCAAAAACACAGTGCTGTAGATATACCTTTGTTACATCGTCGCTCTTGGCAATTCCTCCCAGTCTGATTATGCCCAGGAGCGGGCTTACCTTGAATTTATCTACATCCTGAAGCCGGTATTTTAGATCTGAAAGGGAAACACCGCTTCCCTGAAGCCTGAAATTGGCCGATCCCGGAATTTCCCTGAGTTTATCCAGATCATTAACAATCCGCGAGATCGCCACTCTAAGCATGTCAACAACTACAAGGTAATCCTCTGCCTCCAACTCCTCCTTGCTCAATATGTTCTTTGATACCAGTGAAATCTGATATTTGTTTGCGCCCTTTACTCTATCGGCATATTCAGCCCATCCTGAAAGTATATCCTGAAGCACCTTGGACCTTAAGGTAGGGGGAATGGATAAAACGTTGCTTCCTCCGGAAAGAACCAGATCGAAGATAGGAACCATGAGGTTTTTCTTCTTTTCCAGGAACTCAGCCTCCAGCCGGCTTCTCTGATCCACGGAAAGTTTTCTGTCATCCAGCTTTGCAGCGTATTCATATTCGAGCAATCTGACTTTATCGTTGCTCTGGAGGACCGCAAGAGAAGAGCGAAACTCTGCGAGGCTGAGATATCTCTTGAGGTCGTTGGCATCGTAAACGCTGTTGATTACAGGGGTCGCAAGCAGATCCGAGGTGCTGAATTTGCCCCCGTTGGGATACTGGTTTTTCTCAACTCCATCAAAGTCGAGTCTAAACCTTAGCCGTGTTATATCTTGTTTTTTTTGGAGTAGATAAGCATAGGCGCCTATTCCTCCGATTAGAAGGGCAGCTACTAATGTTAGAGCCACTATTATGGTTCTATATCCCCACAGGGAAAGCGCCATATCCTTAAGCGAAATCCCTTCGTATTCCTCCAGGTATTGATCATTATACTTTGCCGGATCACCCGCCGTTGTATCGAAGCCTTTTCCTGTCACTTATCTTATTCCTCCGTCCTATTACCTTAAAAAGATTGTCTATCTAGTGTCCATCCGGAAATGGCTATTTTCACCGATTTCGGCGTTGGGCTCAAATTTTAATCCTCGAAATACGTCGATGTATTCCTGTAGTTAAAATTATCGCCCGCCTTGAACTCGAAGAAACTATCTCATTTCCGGATGGACACTATACTATTTTGGCAGAAGCATGAGGCTTGAGGACTAGCGTCTACCCCTTATCTACAAAATGACTCGAAGAGCTTTTAACTGATGCGTTAGCAATGGTAAATTTTCACAATCACAACGTATTGTCAAGCTGTGCCATAATAGACTGCTGCGGCTTTCAAATCAAAAGGGTTTTTTGTGCCCTTGGAGTCATGAAGTTGACGCTGTTGTTTTTTATGCACATTGGAAATTTTATTGCCAATCTGCATGCACATCGGCTATACTCTCTCCTATGATTAAGCGTGACGTTGAAGATAGTATCAGGTCGCTTCTTAGGGGATTTCCCATTGTGACGATCACCGGGCCCAGGCAGTCGGGAAAGACAACCCTTGCCAGGGCTGTTTTCGCTGACAAACCTTATCTGTCGCTGGAAGACCCCGATGTGCGCCTGGCCGCCATAGAGGATCCACGTTCCTTCCTTTCCAGGTTTCCCGAAGGTGGAGTAATTGACGAGGTTCAAAGAGCGCCAGAGATTCTATCCTACCTGCAGACGCTTGTTGACGGTGACAGGCGAATGGGGCTGTTCATCTTGACGGGTTCCCAGCACTTCGGCCTCATGTCGGGTATAACACAGTCACTGGCGGGAAGAACCGCATTCGTTGAACTGCTTCCCTTTTCACGGAGTGAACTGATCCGGGCAGGAAAAGAACCCGAAGCCTCAGACCAGGCCATATTTATTGGAGGTTATCCGCCCATCTATGACCGGGATATCTCACCTCAGGCATGGTTTGCATCTTATGTCACCGCTTATGTGGAACGCGATGTACGCCAGGTACTTAAGGTGCAGGAACTTGAGACATTCCAGCGTTTTGTGAGACTATGCGCCGGACGAACAGGCGGGATACTTAATCTTTCTTCCCTGGCCACTGAATGCGGCATAACACATAACACTGCAAAGGCGTGGATATCCGTGCTGCAGACAAGTTACATAATTTTTCTATTAAGACCTCATGAGAAAAACTTCAACAAACGACTTGTAAAATCGCCTAAACTCTATTTTTACGATTCGGGGTTGGTTTGCTGGCTATTGGGTATTAGAGAGGACGCGCAACTGGAGACGCATCCCCTTCGAGGCGCGATCTTTGAAACTTATATTATCTCCGATCTGAAAAAGTCCTATCTTAACCGCGCCGAGGTTCCCCCATTTTATTTCTGGCGAGACAGCAACGGGTTGGAAGTAGATCTGCTGGTAGAACAAATAGGGCGCCTTATGCCGGTAGAGATCAAATCAGGAAGGACTGTAACCCGAGACTTTTTCACGGGCCTTACAAGATGGACATACCTCGCCGGAGAAGCCGCCGTTACACCTACACTAATCTACGGCGGAGGAGAATCTTATCAGCACAAAGGAATACGCGTCATAGGCGTGGAAGACCCTGATTCAGTAAATTGGATCTGAATCCTCGCTAAACTCCTTTTACTCCAGTTCAGGAAACAAGAAGATGGATAATGATAAAGCAAGAGTTAAATGTGTAAATGTAAAGGGCGTCCCTGGAGGTGGGAGAGGAGGATGCCGGCAGCGACAGAGACGTTGAGGGAGGAGACCCTGCCTTGGACGGGGATGGAGACGAGGGCGTCGCATCTTTTGCGAACGGCCTGGGTGAGGCCCTTTTCTTCATTTCCAAGGGCAAGGACAATATCGCGGTCCCAATCAAAATCGTAGATGGAGGTCGCGGCCTCTCCTGCTGCGCCTATGATCCAGAATCCTTTTTCCTTCAAATCATTGAGGCTTCTTTCAAGATTCACCACCATGGCTACCGGCAGATAAACGCACCCGCCCGAAGAGCGCCTGAAAACCAGGGGGGTGACAGAGGCTGAGCGATCCTTGGGGATTATCAGGCCCTGGGCGCCGAAAAATGCCGCAGTCCTTATGATGGCCCCCAGGTTTCCCTCATCGGTTATGTGGTCTGCGGCAATGATTATTCGTCTTCCAAGGTCTCCAGCCTCTTTACCTGCAATGTCTTCAAGTTCCGCGTACCGAAACTCGCGGACAAAAGCTGCAAATCCCTGGTGATTTATATCGGCAAGGGCGCTTTCAATATCCGCCATCTGCCTTGTGAGAACCGGGATACCCTTCTCGCGTGAAAGCGCCTGGATTTCCTTATCTCTGGAAGAGCCCCTACCGGATGCGGTCCATACCTCCTCCACCCGGAGAAGGTTTTGAACAAGGGCCTCCTTCACCGCTTGATAGCCGGCTATGACAAAAGGCCCTTTGCCTTCTCCCGGCCGCGCATCAACTCTTTGTTTTCTTCGAATCATCAATTGCCAGGCCCGGGAAAAGCTCCCGCACTAAGGGGGATTTTTTATCTAAGCGGCATCTCTCGGATAGAATTATTGAGGCGAGATCCGTGGTCGCAGCTTCAAGATCATTGTTTATCACGATATAATCATAAGAAAAACAGTTTGCCATCTCGTCAAGGGCCATTGAAAGCCTTTTTTTTACGGCCTCGGGGCTGTCAGACCCTCTCTTTAACAGCCTATCTCTCAGGGCATCAAGCGATGGGGGAAGAAGATATATCAGGCGGGCTGCCCCGTATCTCTCACGAATGCCGAAGGCGCCCCTGTGATCAACATCCATAACGATATCAAGTCCGCGCTCAAGCTGGCGCTCCACAGAGGATCGGGAAGTGCCGTAAAGGCAACCGTAGTTATCAGCCGTCTCAAGGAAAAGACCCTTACGGAGCATTTCCTCAAAAACCTCTCGGGTCACAAAATAGTATTCCTTTCCGTCCGCTTCCGTCCCCCTGGGTTTTCTTGTCGTATGGGAGATGGAATAGCCGAGCCCGCTGATGTTTTTCCTTACCATCGCAAGTATGGTTGATTTACCGGAGCCGGACGGACCGGACACAACGAAAAGACTTCCTCCCATCTCCTATATATCCAAGTCCTTCTCAGGCACAGTCAGTTCGACACCGAATCTCTGCGCTATGGTTTCGGCCTGCACGGCGGATAAAATCAGGTGGTTGCTGTCAGTTATTATGACCGAGCGGGTGCGTCTTCCCTGGGTCGCATCTATCAGCCGCTTTTCTTCCCTTGCCTCATCCCTCATCCTTTTTACCGGCGCGGCATTCGGTGAGACTATAGCAACAACCCTTCTGGATACAACGGAATTGCCGAAACCTACATTGACAAGCCTTGGACTCATTTGCTCCTCTCCTATTCGATGTTTTGTACCTGTTCGCGAATCTTTTCTATCTCTGCCTTGACCTCGACAATGGCCTTTGAAACCTGGGCATCGGAGGCCTTCACCCCCAGGGTATTAATCTCCCTGTGGAGTTCCTGGAGCAGGAAATCAAGCCTGCGGCCCACCGGCTCATCCATGGCAAGGTAGTCTCTGAACTGCTTCAGATGACTCCGAGCCCGGACGATCTCCTCACTCACATCCATCCTATCCACCATAATGGCCGCTTCCTGAGCGACCCTCTGAGGATCAAGAGGAGTATCCTTAAGAAGCCTTTCAAGATTATCCCTGAACCTCCTGAGATTATCCTCCACCGCTCCCGAAGTCCTTGTCTTAATCCGGGCAACTGCCTCTTCCACAATAGAAAGCCTCTCGACAAAGTCGGTTTCAAGCCTTTTTCCCTCTGAGCCCCTCATGGAGTCAAGGCCGTCCAATGCCTCATTTATGGCCTCCATGAGATTGCCTTTGGTCTTTTCAATATCCGGTTCCAAGGGCCTTGCAATCAGCACGTCTCTAAGCCCCACGATTGTCGAAAGACCGAGGCCCTCGGAAATGCCCAGTTCCTCTTTAAGTTTGTTTAAAGCCCTTACGTAGGACCTCAGGAGCCCGAGATTTACTTCTATATCACAGGAGATATCCTGTCCGTTTCCTGCCATGGAGACGCTAAGTTCAATTCTCCCTCTTGCTATCCTTGATGCAACAAGGCCTTTAACGTCCTCTTCATATATCTGAAGGGCTCTTGGCATGCGCATCACAATATCTCGGTATCTGTGGTTTATGCTCCTGATCTCCACGGTTACCGCCTGTCCTCCCTCGCCCGACGCACCCCTTCCGAAACCTGTCATGCTCTTAATCAATATCCGTTTCTCCTTATCTGCTCCATGTATCTGGCCCTTACTCCGTTAAAAAGCTCTATGATAGCCTTATCTCCATAATCCGGATATGTCCAGGGAAGGCCTCTAAAGGAGCCTGCCTGATAGATGAGGGTGAGATCTGCATATATTCCCCTCCTGAGATATACCCTGTGGGTGTAGTTTTTGCCTGTTACAAGTATAAGCCTTTCGGCCGAAATACATCCTGGGTCAATGTTTATCGTCCTGCGGCCGGAGACGCAGAGGCCCTTTTCATAAGTGTTTGTCCTTATTTTTATGTCGGCAATTTCTTCATATGATATAAGACGTTCAAAAGACACGAACCGCCTCAAAAGAGGGCCGCCCATCTCCTTTTCATAATACCTGGTTTTGTCAAACGGTATCTCATTGCTCTTCCAGTCAAGAGGGCCGAAGAAAGTCTCTAGATATGAACATGCCTTTTCAATCAGCTCGCTGTCCTCTGAAAAGAGGCTTGCGACAAGCTTGACCGGAAGAGGCTCTCTGGGCTCGCTCAATATTGTCCTATCCTCTTATTATTTAGTGCCTTATTTCAAAGCTTTCTGTAACAAAAAACAAGAAAATTCCGGCACGGCGCCTGGTGCTACAGCTCTAGAAGCGAGGCGGCGATGGCCTTTTTAAGCTCATCGCTCTTGACGGTCGTGGTCCCCACCTCGCCTACTACTATGCCTGCCGCAAAGTTGGATATTATGGCAGCCGATCTCAAATCAAGCCCCCTGGCAAGTCCCAGACCGAAGACGGCTATGGCAGTGTCTCCCGCCCCTGTCACGTCGAAGACCTTCTTGGCAACTGTCGGCACATGGGTTACACGGCCCTTCTTCTCAAAAAGGGTCATGCCTTCCCTGCCCTGGGTAACAAGCACGGCCGAACAGCGCAAGTCGCAGAGCATCTTCTTTCCAGCCCTTACAAGCCCTTCTTCATCTGTGATGCTGAAGCCACAGAAGGCCGCCGCTTCATAATGATTAGGAGTTATCACGCTCACGCCTTTATAGAACGGAAAATTAGGAGGCTTGGGATCAACTGCTATCGGGATCTTTTTCCCTCTTGTCAGGGAAATGAGTTCAGCCATCAGATCGGGCGTAACCACACCTTTACCATAATCGGATACAACTATCGCGTCAAGGTCTGACAGCCGCTTCTTGACGGCTTTCAAGATCGCCAGTCTTGAGGCCTCGCCGATCCGGGATCGCACCTCGCGGTCATATCTTACTACCTGTTGATTCTGGGCCACTATCCTTGTCTTCTTCGTGGTCACCCTGCCCCGTTCCAGAACTATACCCTCGGTCGTGATCCCGAGCTGCTCGAGCCTTTCCAACACCGCCCTTCCCTCTTCATCCTCACCCACTACCCCGCACAGAATGGGCCTTGCCCCAAAGCTCACCATGTTGTTGACCACATTGGCGGCTCCGCCAAGCATGATGGTTTGGTTTTTCACGTCCACCACCGGAACCGGGGCTTCGGGAGATATGCGGGATACCTCCCCCCAGACATACTCATCAAGGATGATATCGCCCACCACCGCTACCGCGGCGGTGGGAAAGGTGTCTATGTGCTCCATCAATGAGAGCGTATCAGATTTTCTTGTTCCAGACATTTTCAGATGCCTTTTCTTTTGTTCGTCATTCAGGCGTAGGCCGGAATCCAGTTTTTCCTTTTATCTTCAGGATTACCGGTAAACCTATCTTCCGTCCAGTTTTCCCGCTGGCGGCGCTTAAGGGAAGCATTTATAGCACCTGCTGAGTTCTATTGTCCACAGCTTTAAAGGTTCACGCAAGCCGCTGTTTTGGCGCTTTCTTAATCATCAAGTGATCATCTTTTCATGCCCCATGCCGGAGTAACCTCGGAGAAGAAAGAAGATTCTCCTTTCCACCGGCGGTAAAGTACAGTTCGCCTTTCCTCCAAACAGGGCTTTCCCATTGACACTCATTCATTGCGGGCATATAGTTTTTGCCGTCATTGGCCCATTTCCTCTCCGGAAAGGTGACCCTAATGCAAAAGGAGACATCTCAATAACTGGGGGTAACCCGCTTAAATCCCGGCTTTAGTCTGAATGACGAAAGAACCCAACCTGATGTCATTCCGGCGAAAGCCGGAATCCAGGAAGCTTGTGGAGAAGTCAGTCGCCCAGATTTATGGAGAAAACACAGCAAAGGGTTCTTTAGTGTCCATCCGGAAACGAGATAGTTTCGTCGAGGTCAAGGCGGGCGATAATTTTAACCACAGGAATACATTGACGTATTTCGAGGATTAAAATTTGAGCCCAACGCCGAAATCGGTGAAAATAGCCATTTACGGATGGGCACTATTTAATAAACAGGGTCTTATAGACCCAATAGCTTTAAGGAGGACGAAATGTCTAAACGAATCTTACTATTTTTTCTGGCAGTTTCCTTTCTTTTTTCAGGAGCGGCTATAGCCCAGACCCAACAGGCGGCTCCGCCAGCCCAGGCACCGGCCTCTGTGAAGCCAGAGGCATCAATACCTCCGGGCTACATACTTCCCGATATGTCAGCCAAGGTGAAGGCTGCCATAGAAAAATCCTTCAAGTCGGAGCAATTCGCTGCCAAGACAAGGGAGGTAATCAAGACAGATCAGAAGCCCGCTTATCTCGGCATCCCCGGGGCGCCGTCACCTAACCTGATTCTGGGGTTTTTGTGGGCCGTTTGGGTGGGCTGGATATTTTCAACCGTAGGGGCCTTCGGAGGTATAATGGCCGGAGTAGGCCACATAAGCATATTCGGCCTAGGGCAATATGCCTCAAGCTTTGGAAAGGATCATCCCCTCAACAAGCTCACCACCGACTCAATAAGGGTCGGAAACCAGTGGCTGGTAGGGCTTAGCGCGATCATTTCCAGTTTCAACTATTACAAGATGGGACGGCTGGTGCTGCCCCTCGGGATGTGTCTTGCAATCGGCTCGGTTGTGGGAGCCTGGCTCATCCCTGATCTTACCGCGGGGAAGATAAACCTCAAGGCCTATATCGGTTACTTCGGGATCGTGGTGCTTGCGGTGGGATTTGTACTTCTCAAGGAGACGCTCCCTACAGGCCAGGCAAAGAAGAAAAAGGCCAAGGAGGCTGCGGCAGCGTTTGAAAAGCAGATCAAGCAGGGAGGAAAGTCCTCGGAGGGAGTCAATATCATAGAGGGGAAGTGGGGTCTTATGATTGTAGCCGCCGCCGCGGTAGTGGCGAGCGCCCTTTGGAACTCCCTTGTCCCGGGCTTCAAATGGGTGGCCTATGTACTCGCCTTTGGCGGACTAGTGCTGAGCTTTTTCCTTGGAACCACGCGCTTTTCCTTTTACGGAGTAGAGTTTGAGTACAAATCATACCTTCCCGTTATAGGAGGTCTTATAATATCTGCCATATCGGCCTTCATAGGTGTCGGAGGAGGCTTCCTCTACGTGCCTTATCTTACATCCGTGGCAGGACTTCCCATGCACATAGTGGCCGGAACAAGCGCCCTGGCAGTGCTGATAAGCATGATATCTTCCATCTTCGCCTATATGGTGAGCAAGGGAGTTGTGGTCCAGTGGAGTTTTATCCTTGCGGAACTTGTTGGTATTTTTGTGGGCTCCATTATAGGCCCCCGCACATCCAAATACATATCAGACAAATGGCTCAAGAGAATATTCATAGTGCTGGCCGCCTATGTTGGAATCGGATACATCCTGCGCGGGTTTGCCGGCATTAGGATACCGGGGATATGATTTGAACATTGTTGATTCAATCCTGGTTTTTCTCGATCCTGCGCTGGTGGGGCCATATCGCTTGATCGAATCATGGAGCGGACATCCCATGGCAGCCTGGTGGGCGGGCACCTTCGTGCTCGCCCTTTGGGCAGTGGCACTGGGCCACGCCACCATCTATCTGGCCCGCGTCATAAACGGCTCTTTCCTTGAGCAGTCATCTGCCGAGGCCCGCGAGCTTTCAAACAAGAGCATGGACGCCTTGAAATCAGGCGACAAGGAGGCCTATAAGGCCATCAATTCCCTTGCAAACGACTCCTTCGGAAAGTCTTTTTTTCAGCAGGTGGCAGTGTCTGCCGGCTCTTTATGGCCCGCGTTTCTAGGGGCGGCATGGCTGGAGGCACGCTTCGGAGATATAAGGTTTGCAGTGCCCTGGATGGAAAACGGCATAAATTTTGTTCCGCCCTACCTCATTTGCTACATAGCCGCACGCATCATTTGGGGAAGGGCGAAACGGACCTTTGTAACTAGTGTCCATCCGGAAATGAGATAGTTTCGTCGAGTTCAAGGCGGGCGATAATTTTAACCACAGGAATACATTGACGTATTTCGAGGATTAAAATTTGAGCCCAACGCCGAAATCGGTGAAAATAGCCATTTCCGGATGGACACTAACTAGCCCTCATGCCCGGACAGACCACAATGGGGCATGAAAATCACCCCCACCCTGCCTCCCCCGTCGAGGGGGAGGAGTGAAAAGAAGGGGCATTTTCATATAAACTCCCATGCCCCAATGGGGCGTAACGAAGGATGAAAATCACCTCCACCCCCTCGCTCCCCTTCGAGGGGGAGGGAATAATGCCGCCTCGGTATCAAGACAGAGGGGGCTAAAATGTGTAAATCTGAAGGGCGTCCCCCTACTTGAGCATTTTCTCCTTCTGGGAGAGATAGTATTCCTTCTTTTCCTTTGCGATTGAGATGGCCTCATCTATTGCAGCCAGGGCCTCGGTCTTTAGGCCGTTTACATAAAACGCCTCAGCGAGTGTATCCAGGACAACGGATGATCTATCTATAGTCGCTGCGGCGCGGGCAAGCTTGAGCGCCCTCGCATTGTCTCTGATCCCGGGATCATCCGAGGTGGCAAGGAGCCAGGCAAGGTTGTTAAGGGCAACGGCATAATCGGGTTTTTTCTCCAGGATCATTTCATAGACATCAGCCGCCTCCCTGTGTCTTCCCATCTCGTGATAGATCATGGCAAGACCCTGCTGAACCATGATGTTATCAGGTTGATCCTTTACCTGTTTCTCCATCGCCCTTATGACAAGGCCCCCTACCATCCATTTACGGACCGGCTCCGAATTGAAGCCGTAGCTCATCCCCGCCACGCACAGAAGATATATTGCAAAGGAGCATACCACGAATCTGTTGTGTCTTTTCAGAAGATTCGGTTCGGTAAAAAACCTCCGCAATACGTCAACACGCTCCCTTATGCTGAAATGGTGCCAGCTCGGCACGTCCCGGCCCCTCCCTCCGAGGTATGCGATCTTTTCAAGAGAGCTTACGATAGGGGAAGCCGTCCCCATGACCGAAGCGGAATAGAGATCGGCCTGGCGCTCAAAGTTGCGCATAAAAAAGCCCATCACATACCTGAAATAGACGACCATCACCGCAAGCATCGGAAGAGAGATTATGAGGCTAGCTAACTCTCCTGCCGAGTCAGGGTCGCTTGCCACTATTTCGGATAGAAAAGGTATACCTGAGGCCAGATACAGGAAAATATCAAACATCCCGTAGGACATGACTGCATAGCCGACAAAAAAAACAAGATACAAGAGAAGGTGCCTGTATCTTGCGTGTCCCATCTCATGAGCCAGTACCGCCTTGAGTTCCTCCAGGGACAGAGAATCAAAGAGGCCGTCCGTAACAAGGATGTAGCGATACCTGGCTATTATTCCCATTATCCCTGCCGTGAGGGTCTTTCCTTCCAGGAGGGGCCATCTGAGTAGCGCCCTGTAGCGAAATCCCTTTTCCTTTAAGAATTCCTCGAGGAGCCTTTTCTTATCCGATTCTTCAAAAGGCTTACATCCCCACCAGGACTTGATGAGTTTGGGCAAAAAGGCCATGAGTACAAGTATGAAAACGGCAAAAAAAACTATGCTTCCCTCAAGTCTTTCGGTCAGTGCAGAGGCGCCGGAAGGATAAATGATCCCTATGAGATCATAGACTACGGATACTGCCACCCAGGGAAAAAGGATTGGGACATTCATCCTCAACTGGGAGACCACATAGCTCTTCCGCTCTATCTCCAGCCCAAATACCTCTAAGTAGGCTGGATAGGCGAAATACCACATGGTGCAGAGGTGCAGGAGAAAAAACATCACCGCTAGGATACCCTGGATGGATGAAAGACCGGAGAGCCCTGGAAGATGAAAGAAAACAGCCTTCAGATGGAAAAAAAAGACGGCGCATCCGAATAAGACCACGGCCAGGATCGAAAGTCTTCCCACGGCGCGCTGGTATCCTTCCGCAGCTCCGGAGTGCCCGCGCAAGCCCCAGCGCATCATAAGATAGCGGAACTCGCGCCTGCACCAGAGGGCATACAGGCCCCACAGTGCGGCCAGGGCGGGTACCGTATAGGAATATGACGGCCCTTCCCTGGAGAGGCTCAGGTTATATATGAGGATGACGACTATAAAATAGAGTATATTGGAAAACATCACTCGCGGGGATCGGCACCCGGATGAAGATCATGTGCGGGTGCCTCTTCCACGAACTCCAGTTTTTCTTCACCCTGAGGCATCTCCGGACAGGCCTTCATGGTGATTGCCGTACCGTATCGCTCCTCGAGCTTTGCAAGCTCTTTTCTTTTCTTGTTTTGGAGGTAATTTGCCACCTCAAGCGGTATGTGGCCTATGACAGCGGGGACTTCATGTTTGGAAAGCCCGGTTGAAATGTGTCTGAGGATGGATACGGCCGATGATTCCACGGACTTGACTATTCCCCTCCCTCTACAAGCTCGGCAGGGCACGTAACTTTTTGACTCTATGGAGGGTCTTATTCTCTGCCTTGAAAGCTCAAGAAGGCCGAATTTGGATATAGGTGCCACATCTATCTTGGCCCTGTCCTTTTTGGACTCCTCCCTCACAACCTTCTCAATTTCCTTAATGTGGTCCCTGTCCCTCATATCAATAAAATCAATAACGACCAGACCTCCTATGTCCCTTAGTCTCAGTTGGCGGGCGATCTCTACGGCGGCTTCAAGGTTTGTCTTGTATGCGGTTGCCTCCACGCCGGAGCGGCCGGCCCCTCCCCTCCCGGAGTTGACGTCTATGGCTATGAGTGCCTCTGTAACGTCAATCACTATCGAACCCCCGGATTTGAGCGGCACCTCCCTGGCATATATGGCATCCAGGCCCTCCTCTATTCCAAAACTCTCCAGTATGGGAATATCGCCTTTGTGAAGCTTTACGATGCCGCTGTTTCTAGGGGAGACGATCTTCATATACTCCACTACCTTTTCATAGGTCTCCCTGTCGTCAACCAGGATCTCGGAGATATCGCTTGAAAAATAATCCCTGAGAGTCCTCAGGATCATGTCCTGTTCCTTATGTATGAGAGACGGGGCAGGCGCGTCAGTCACCCTTTCCCTTATCCCCTTCCACATCCTGAGCAGGCTGTTTAGATCTTTTGATATTTCCCTCTTGTTCTGGCCCTCCGCAGCCGTTCTCACAATATAGCCTATACCCTCAGGGAGCTTGAACTCGCCCATTATACCCTTGAGCCTGTGTCGCTCCTCTTCGGATTCAATCTTCTTGGATACCCCGCAGGTAACCCTCCCCGGAGTCAGTACCAGATATCGCCCTGCAAGGGAGATATAGGTTGTCAGATGCGCCCCTTTTTTACCGGGCATCTCCTTTGTCACCTGAACCAGCATGGGCTGACCCTTCTCAACCAGCTTGTCAATGGGCGCAGGGCTGTCCCCGAGGGATTCTTCTATGTAATACTCGGGATGTATCTCGCTTAAGGGCAGAAAACCGTTTTTTTCCGTCCCATAATTGATAAAGCAGGCCTGCAGACTGTTTTTCGTGCCATCCACGATGGCCTTGTAAATATTTCCGATCTTCTGTTCCGCGGAGGAGGTCTCTATATGAAACCCCTCAAATTCGCCCTCTTTGATAACGGCGATGCGAAACTCCTCCGAGTCAACCGCATTGATGAGCATCTTGGCCTTGGAAGGGGTATTTGTCTTTTTTTTGACCATTTTCTAATGTCTCCGATAGGTTTAATCTTGTTTGCCGCCGCCGTTCCTGCCGTGTCTTCTGAAATGCTGCTGCGCCTGGTACATGAAAGTCCTGATTGCCGCTTCCCTTCCGGGCTGTACGCTTGAATCATAGGGGGTGTCGAGATAGGGAATCTTCAGGCGATTCATGATGGGCCGCACTACGGCGGATGTTAAGGTGCTTGGCATGCAGGTGAATGGATAGACATTCACCACCCCGTTATATCCATGCCTTGAGTATTCTACAATTCCAGGGATGCTGAGACAGGCCTCCGTCCCCACATCAAAACAGAAAAGACCCTCCTCCTTGAGGAGCTTTTCCATACCCGCCACCTTGTGGTCTTCTGCAACATCCAGAACCGTCCTCGCCCTTCTGTATGCCATATCCTGCTGCTTCTGCTGATAAAGAAGTTCAAGCCCGTAGCCGGCTATGTTCTTAAGACGGTTCTTTATTTCAGCGAACTTAAACTGCTTGAGGGCAAGGTGCAGCGCTATCTTTTCCTCCCTCAGGCGGTCGTAGGTAGTGTAGTTGAGCCACTCGGTTATCGAGGCATTCACCACCTCGGCGCCGTATTTTTCAAGGACCTCTATCAGATGCTGATTGGACTCCACATGGCTTCTAAGGTATATCTCTCCCACAATTCCTATGAGGGGTTTTGCGGGAAGCGCGGGATCAATGACATCTCTTGCGCCCGCAAGCACCTTCTCAAGCTCTTTCAGTATGGCATCAAGATCAACCGCTTCCGCGTATCTTTCAAATGCGGCGCTCATGATCTTTACCGCATCATCCATAAACGCGGCAGCCATGCCGGAGGTTCGCTCGTAGGGTCTTATTCGCCAGAGAGCCCTATCCATTATGTCAGCCACCACCTGAGAGAAAAATCCAGCCTTCCTGAGCGACCTCACTTTTTCCTTTTCTATCAGGCCTGTTACCGAATAGCCGTCCCCCGTACTCATAGAGCCTATCTTGAGGCTTCCCAGTCCGGGAAAGGAATCAAGCACTATCCTCTGGTATTTATTGTACATACCGAACCGGCACGGGCCGTTTGACTCAGGCATGAAGTAAACATAATTTTCGGCGTTGAAGGAACTGCCGAGTCTCGCCTTCTCCCGTTGCATGAAGTAGAGGATATCTCCCATCGTGATCTGGCAGGGATAGCATTCCTTGCCGGAGGTATGTTCCTTGCCGAGATCAAGACCCTTGAAGGTTTCAAGCACGATAGCGCTTATGCCGAAACTCCTGAATGCCGCGGCAAGCAGATAGCCGCCTATCCTGTTCATTTCAGGGATCAGAAAGGTCTTTTCCCTCAGATTGAACCGCCCTACCTTACTCTTGAGGGACTCAAAGCTTATTATCTTATCCGCATCCATAATCGTTAATTGGCCAGCTTGAGCGTAATTTCCTTCCTGCGTGATGGATCACGCAGGGTGTTTTCTATGACATTTTTATATGCCTCAAGCCTTGTCATCACCCCCGCAACGCCGCTGTGCTCGTCGAGTTCAAGGATAAGATAAGGCTTTTCTCCCATCACATGCCGGTAGAAGTGCTCAAGGAAAGAATCTGCGCCGCAACTGAAATTTGTCAGGTGAAGGCCGAAATAGTTGGGCTCCGACCTTACCACCCTTGCGGTTCTCAGTATCTTTGCGCCCTGCCCCCAGTACATGGAAGGAAAATCCGAAAGATCCACCCTTGAAACGTCTATAAAATCCATTGGAAGCGCTGAAACCCCAATCTTGGAAAGATGGTGGCCAAGCCTGAGGTTAAGCCTCTCGTCATAAAGGTTATAAGGCCTTCCGGTTACTATTACCAGAGGCTCATCCGGGTCCCGCAGAGCAAGGATATTTTTCCCGGCATCATGAAGATCACGCAGAAATGCATCCTGCCTTTCAAGACCGTGATAGACCGCCTCCCTGAAAAGGCCCTTGGCTATTGACAGTCTATGCCCGAACTGCTCATACATTTCAAGGAAAAGACTCGCGGGATCAAGCTTCATGTGCATGACCGGCTGAATAAGCGACTCCTTATCCAGGGCGAAAGCGGTCTTGGCCATGTAAGAGTTTCCCTGCACAAGGGGACAGAAAAAACCCGCTTCGTTTTCCTCCGGCGTGGACATGTTTATTATGGACGGGAGAAAAAGATATCTTGTCTTTCCAATGAGGGCCTTTATGTGGCCGTGAGACACCTTTACGGGAAAGCACGTCTCAGCCCTTGTGGCCTCTATGCCGCTCTTGGCTATCCTGGGGTTGGTCGGAGGAGTAAGCACTAGTCGAAGGCCCGCCCTGTCAAAAAAATGGGCGAAAAAGACCGCTGTCTGATGCCCGTAGATGGCCCTCTGGAAGCCGATAGTGGGCCTCCCATCGGACTCCATCAAGGCAGCTTCGCCCGACTCCACATAGACACCTTCCATGTGCCTCTGCCAGATATCTTGACGCAATTGGAAATAGTTCTTCCTGGCCTTGCCTCTGCCCTGCCTTACGTCGTAGCGTCCGCATTCCCCGCCCCAGATGCTCTTTCTTCCATCAAAGTCATATACCTTGAGCTTGCACTGATTGTGGCAGTTGGGATCGGCCCGGCATACCCTTTCTTCATAGATCATGCTGTCAGCGATGGCGCTATCAAGGCTTCTTGAGCCGGTAACGGTCCTGCCCTCAGATGCCATTCTCTCCTGCGCGCTTATGGCTGCCCCGTAAGCGCCAAGCACCTCCCTGTGCGGAGGGACGATGAGACCTCTTCCCAGTACCTTTTCAAAAGCGGCCACAACCGCCTTATTGAGGGAAGGTCCACCAAGGAACATGACTTTTTTCCCGACCTTGCGCTTCTCCACCACCCTGTTGAGGTAGTTATGCACCACGGCGTAGCAGAGCCCCGCAATCAGATCGGTTTTGTCCGCACCCTTCTGATGATAGGATACAAGGTCGGATTCCATGAATACCGTGCATCTTTCCGCCAGCTTGAGAGGCGTCCTGCTTGCAAGCGCTATATCCTGGAACTCGCCTACTATATTGATGCCGTATTTGTTGGCCAGCTCATGGAGGAAGCTCCCCGTTCCCGCGGCGCAGACCTTGTTCATGTCAAAATCAAGCGGGTTTCCCTTTACAATGGAGATATATTTTGAGTCCTGGCCTCCTATCTCAAAGACCGTATCAACATCAGGATCTATCTCAACCGCACCTCTGGCATGGGCCGTTATTTCATCAATTATGAGGTCTGCATTCAGGAAATCCCCCACCACATTCCTGCCTGAGCCGGTTGTAGCGACGGCCACGATCTCAAGGCCCTCGCCCATCTTTCTGCGCATGGATTCAAGGAGCCTCTGAGTAACCTCCACCGGCTTTCCCTGGGTGGGGACATAGTCCTTGTCAATGATGCGCCTTTCATCATCAATAAGTGCGTATTTGGTGGTTGTAGAACCTATATCTATTCCCAGATATCCCGCAACCTTCATTCCGGCGCTTGTGAGCACAGGGCCGCTTTCCGCAAAATGGGTCTCCTTCAGCACAAGTGCGTCGCCCACGGGAAACGTCTTTAAAGCCGTGGAGTCTTCTCTGAGCCTGGACGGTTCAACAACCCTTGTCTCACCTGACTCCAAAGCATGGAGGGCCACTCCAAGTGCGCCTACTGAAGTGCTGTGAGGAGGAACTATGATATCGGGAAAACATGACTTGAAGGCCTTTACCTGCAACTCGTTCAAGGACAGGCCCCCTACAAAAAGGATGGGATCTCTCAGAAGACGATTCCCGACTATGGTGCTCATGTAATTGCGCGTATTACCGAGATGAAGCCCGTAGATTATGTCCTCGAGCCTCTCACCCTTGTTCTGGAGGTGGATCATATCCGATTTTGTAAATACGGTGCAGCGGCAGGCTACATTGGAGGGGTTTCGGCTTTTGAGGCCTAGCGAGATGAAATCCTTGAGGATATTATCAATGTCTGCCGAGGCCGGTTTATACGTCTTGGAGTACAGGGAGGTGGCAAGCCTCTGCGCCTGCTGATCAATAAAGGAGCCTGTCCCTGAGGCGCAAGGTCCGTTGGTACTGAAATACTCTATCTCCCAGTCTCCTCCTTCATGGGCTATCTGCAATAGAGCGGTATCCTGGCCTCCCATTGCTATTATGGTTCTGACATCGGGCCGTATGTGCAGCGCGCCCAGCACCTGGCAGATGGTTTCAAATTCAAAAGAGGCCCCGAGCCTTTCACTCAGATTGACCCCGTGAGATCCGGTAAAGGCTGTCGCCACAACATGTTCGCGTCCGAACTTCTCATATATGCCTGTAAGGATATCAAAGACCGCTTCTTCAACCTTTCCGAAATGCCTGCTGTAGGGGGCTTCGAAAACCAGCTCTTTCAGCCTGTTTATCACAACGCAGTTAACGCTTGCACTCCCGGCGTCAATTCCTACGTACAGGCCCTCCCCTGTTTCGTTCCTATTCTTTGACATAGCCCTTTCCCGTAAAAAAAATCTCTCCGTTAAACTCCCGTTTTTCTATCAATCCTTTAAACAGAAGTCCCCTTACCAGGGCATCGGTTTCTTCATACGGAAGTCCCGTCAAGCCTGCCAGATCCATCAAGGTAATAGGTCTTCTGTTGAGGGTCTCAATAATTTTTTCTCCTGGAGAATCCCTGAAGGATGAACCCGGGGGAACTGATACGCCTGCAATGATCTCCGCTCCGGGGCCCAGGTGTTCCCTTATCTCCCTTAGCCTCTCAGGCTTAACCGCCAGAGCGTCAGGTTCGGCCGGAGGTCTTACAACCGTATTGATCTGTATCCTGTCAGGCTCTATCCTCTTGATGGCGTCGCTCAGCCCCTCAATTTCTCTAGCTGAGTCATTTATGCCGCCAAGCATCATCAACTCAAGAAATATCCTCCCGCTGTAAGCAGACCTGAGTCGCGTAAGGCCGGCCAGCACCCTTTCAAGGCTCAGGGAAGCATAGGGCCTGTGTATCCTCCTGAATGTCTCTTCAAATGTGCTGCTCAGGGTCGGCATTATAATATCAGCACCAAGGCAGCCATTAACCACTTCATCCTTCCAGAAAAGGGAGCCGTTTGTAAGGACCACAACCGGTATATCCGTCATGGCCTTTATGCCCTTGATGATCTCTCCAATTTCGGGGCACAGGGTGGGCTCACCTGACCCGGCCAAGGTTATCACATCCGGTCTTGATCTTGAAAGAGTATTGGAAAGTTCGTCAAACAGTGATCCCATGTCAGGCTGAGGCAGCGCATCTATTGTCTTTACGGTAGTCCTTCCCACCTCGCAATAGATACAGTCGAATGTGCAGGTCTTGGGCTTTACGAGATCAACTCCGAGCGAAAGACCGAGTCTGCGGGACGGCACAGGGCCGAAAAGAAACGGCATCTAAAAAAACTCCTTAACGCAGTTAATGGGCATCAGCCCATGTATCTCCATATTTTATCTCGAGGGTAAGAGGGACATCAAGCGAAGCCGCTTTGCACATAACCTCCGAAGCCACGGATGCCGCTTTCTCCCTCTCTTCCTCCGGCACCTCAAAGACAAGCTCGTCGTGCACCTGCAAAAGCATCCTCGTCTTCATGTCCTTTTGCCTGATTTCTTCGTAAAAGGCCACCATCGCCTTTTTGATAATGTCGGCGGCAGTGCCCTGGATGGGGGTATTCACCGCCATCCTTTCCGCTTCCGATCTTATTGCCCCGTTCTGATTATTTATCTCGGGGAGATATCTTCTCCTGTTAAGCAGGGTGGATACGTATCCCTGCGAGTTGGCCTTCCGGATCATCTCCTCCCTGTACCTCAATACCCCTGGATACCTTTCATAGTAGGCCGAGACATATTGTTTTGCGTCGGAGAGTTCCATCTCCAAATCCTGGGCAAGCCTGCGGGGTCCCATACCGTAAATTATTCCAAAATTGATCGCCTTTGCAATACGGCGCATCTGCGGGGTTACCTTATCAGGGGCGACCTTAAGTATCTGGGATGCCGTATGCCTGTGTATATCTTCTCCCCTCCTGAATGCCTCAAGAAGGCCCTCATCTCTGGAATAATGGGCAAATATCCTGAGTTCTATCTGATTGTAATCAGCGCTCATAAGACAAAAGCCCTTTTTCGGGATAAAGCCCCTCCTTATCAGAGCCCCATCCTCTCCTCTTGAAGGGATGTTCTGTAGATTGGGGTTACTGCTGCTGAGCCTCCCGGTTGCTGTTACGGCCTGATTGAAGGTGGTGTGGAGCCTGCCGGTGGAAGGGTTCATGGAATCCAAAAGGGCATCAATAAAAGTTGCCTTGAGTTTTGTAACGCTCCTGTATTCCAGAACGAGGCCGGGGACCGGATGAAGTGATGAAAGCCTCTTAAGTACTAAGAAATCCGTGGCAGGGGCCTTAGTCTTTGTGGTATGGCCTTGTGCCGGAAGTCCCAGATGATCAAAAAGGATCCTCGCAAGCTGTCTTGGAGAATTGATATTGAAGGAAATACCTGCCTTTTCATATATATCGGCGGCAAGCCTTTGGGCCCTTGATTCAAAATCCCTGGAAAGGTTCCTGAAATACTCCTCGTCTATTCCGATGCCTGCCCGTTCCATATCGAGAAGTACTGAAAGGAGAGGCATCTCAAGATCGAAAAAAAGGCTGTCGTTTTCATCCTTCTTGAGTCTGGCCTTGAGATTTTCCATAAGTCTTATGGACATAAAGGCCCTGGAAATGCTCCCGTCTGGCATGCAGTCCTTCGAGGAATTTCTGCCTGAAATTGCGCCTTCAAGCCTCTCCCCCAGATACACAGCGGCCAGACCACCGATGGAAATATCCTTTAAGCCTGGGTTGGTAACATAAGCGGCAAGCATGGTATCAAAATAAAAACCATCGAGGAAAACACCTTTTTCCTCCAAGTTCCTCGCCTGTCCCTTAAGGTCATATCCCACCTTTTTTATGCGCCGGTCCCGGAGAAGTCCCCGCACGTCTCTTTCCGCCTGCACCAGGGATTCATCCTCTGCCGAATCGCTTAGGCCTACATAACAGCCTTTTCCTCCGTAAGAGGCAAGCGCCAGACCATTTGTATCTGCGTAAACGGACACCGGCTCATCTTCTTTTCTGACTTCGAGCCATTCTTCGATGCTCAGCCTGTCTCCGCATGGTGAAGCAAACGCCCCCGAATCTTCTTCAGGTGCAAATTCATTCCAGAGGCCTTTGAATTCGAGTTCCCTGAAAAGTTGAGCAAGCTCGTTCTTCATTGGAGGGCCTACCTCAAGGGAGGGCCTTTCATCGTCAAGCAGGACGTTGCAATCAATTGTCACTAGCCTCCTGCTCATGAGAAGCTGATCCATGTTACCTGCTATCTTCAGGGCAAGATTCTTTTTCTTCACTGTCCCAAGCCCCTCCAGAAGGGCCTCAAGAGAGCCGAACTCACGGATCAGATCAAGGGCCGTCTTTTCCCCTATTCCCGGAACTCCGGGGATGTTGTCGCTGGTATCACCACTTAAGGCCATTACATCAATAAAGGCAGCGGGCTTGATACCGTATGTCTTCTCTATCGCCTCTCCGTCAATGATCCTGTCCTTCATCGTATCCCAGATAATTGTATCGCCTGTCACAAGCTGCCTGAAGTCCTTGTCCCCTGTGATCATGACGACCTTTCTCCCCTCCCCGCCCAGGCGCCGGGCCAGGGTACCTATGATATCGTCGGCCTCATAGCCCATTTTCTCCAGGGAAGGGATATTTAAAAATTCAACTATCTTCTTTATGTAGGGGATCTGTGCGGCAAGGTCATCCGGCATGGGAGGACGATTGGCCTTATACTCGGGATAGATGTCATGCCGGAAGGTCGGCCCTCTGGAATCAAAGACAACGGCCATGAATGCGGGCTTTTTGTCCTTTATGACCTTCAGGAGCATCTTGGTAAAACCAAAAGTTGCGTTTGTAGGTATTCCCCTGGAATTGGAAAGCGACCTTATTGCGTGGTAGGCGCGGTGGATATAGCTGCTTCCATCAATAAGATAAAGTTCCATCGGCTTCTGCGGCATGGTATCTACTTCTGAATAGTTGCGCTATTTTGCAAATTCCACAGCCCTTGTCTCTCGAATTACCGTCACCTTAATCTGTCCGGGATAAGTAAGTTCCTTTTCAATCTTCTTCGCTATATCCTTGCAGAGGGTATACGACTGATCATCATCCACTATCTTGCCTTCAACCATGATGCGAATCTCTCGTCCCGCCTGGATCGCATAGGACTTATTGACCCCCTTGAAGGTGTTGGCTATCTTCTCAAGTCCCTCGAGCCTCTTTACGTAAGACTCGAGGGTCTCCTGCCTTGCTCCAGGTCTTGCGCCGGACAGGGTATCGGCCGCCTGCACCAGTACCGCGAGGATGCTCTCGGGTGGAATTTCCTCATGATGCGCTGCTATGGCGTGGATCACCTGCGCCGATTCGCCATATCTCTTGGCAAGATCCGCACCTATAAGAGAATGGGGACCTTCCACCTCGTGATCAACGGCCTTGCCAATATCATGAAGCAACCCTGCTCTCTTGGCCTGCTTGATGTTTATGCCAAGCTCGGAGGCCATGACTCCGCAAAGAAAGCTCACCTCCCTGGAATGCTGAAGGACGTTCTGGGCATAGCTTGAACGGTACTTTAGTCTCCCAATGAGCTTTATAAGGTCTCCATGGATACCGTGAACGCCGACATCAAAGGCGGCCTGTTCGCCTGCCTCCTTGATACTTGCCTCGATTTCCTTATCTACCTTGGCAACGATCTCTTCAATCCTCGCAGGATGAATTCTTCCGTCATTTATGAGCCTCTCAAGCGATATCTTGGCTACCTCTCTTCTCACCGGGTTGAAACCCGAAAGTATTACCGCCTCCGGCGTATCGTCAATAATGAGATCAATGCCTGTAGCAGCCTCAATGGCCCTTATGTTCCTTCCCTCCCTGCCTATGATCCTTCCCTTCATCTCTTCGTTTGGGAGGGCCACCACCGAAACCGTCTTCTCCGCCACATAGTCTCCGGCGTAACGCTTTACAGCGAGGGCAAGTATATCCTGGGCTTTTCTATCCGCCTCGGCCTTTGCTTCAATCTCAATCTTTCTTATGATCTTAGCACCATCGTGTTTTGCCTCTTCCTCCATGGAGGAAATAAGCATCTGTTTGGCCTCCTCCATCGAGATACCGGCCAGTGTCTCAAGCTGTTTTCTCTGCTCTGCAACGATGCGCTCGGCTTCAGCATCTTTTCTCTTAAGCTCCTTTTCTGATTGATCCAGCGCCCTTTCCTTTTCAACCAGTTTGCCTTCTCTTTTTTCGATCTGCTCAAGCTTGCGGTCGAGATTTTCCTCCTTATGAAGAATCCTGGTCTCAAGGGCAAGTATCTGCTCCCTCTTCTCCTGAGATTCTTTCTCAACCTCTACCTTCATCTGGTAGAGCATGTCCTTGGCCTGCAGGGCCGCCTCTTTCTTTACATTCTTGGCCTCCTTGTGCGCCTCCTCAAGAATCTTCTTCGAATAACTTTCCAAAGACTCAAATTTGCTCTCAACTATACGCTTCCGGAGGACCGCACCCACAAAGCCCCCTGCTATAAGCGCAAGCAGACCAACCACCACAAAATAAATTATTTCCATATCGAGATATTCCCCTGTTATCACCGGAAAGGCATAAAGAGCTTCCAGTGCGAAAGTTTGCTAGAAACTTTAGGGCGTTACCAGACACGGCAGTAATAAGGCAAGAAAACCTTTAGGTTATGAGCGGGCTTAGTCCGAAGGCGTTGAAACGGGCATCAATCTCTGTTCATTATGAAAAACATCCCCACATATCCCAACTTCCGAACACATATATTCTCACCCTTTGGTGTTAACAGCCTTAATACTTTCCCTTATCTGAGCCCAATCCGACCCATTTTCGGAGCCGTTCATGAAGATCCGAGTGCCTGGTCGGGGCTTATATATTCAGCGCACTTTCTATCTGTTCGTTCAGACGACGCGCCTTATCCTGGACAATCCGCTTGAGACTGTCTCTTTCATCCCTGATAGAGTCTATTTCCTTGGTCAACTGGTAGTAATCCCCGGCGATGTAAAATGCCGCAAGGAGAGCCGCCTTTTTCTCAAGTGAGCCTCCTGTGGTCTTGATGATTGACTCCAGTTTATCATTCACAATGCCTACTATTCTCTGCACTTCCTCTTCGTCCACGTCAGACTTAATGAAGTACTCCTGGTCAAGGATCCTAATTCCAATAGGCCTTTCCAAGGAAAATTCCTCTCTGCCTAGTTTTCAAGGCGATCTATCTTCTCGAGCAATCCTATAACACGCTGCTTGGCCCGCTCTCTGGCGGCCTTCAGCCCCTCCATCTGCTCCGTCGTATTGGCGAGTCTCTCCTCAAGGATATGGGTCTTTTCTTCAAGAGACTCCTTCTCAGTCTTCAGATCGGCTACCAATCGGATAAGCCCGTCTATCTTGTCTTCCAGGACTTGAAATTGATCAAGATCATCCAAAACACTCATAAAGCACTTCCCCCGATTCATATATTCTAAAAGGATACGGAGAAAGACACGCATCCTTTCGCTTGCGTTGATGATTCTAACCCTGGAGTCTCTTTGCGTCAACAAAAAAGGCAGGCTAACTGCGGCCTGCCTTTTTTAAACCCTATATTGCGAGGGATCAGAAAATATTAAATTGACTTCTGCACCACCTTGATCCTGGCAATTGCCCTCTTGAGAGATATCTCAGCACGCAAATGATCCACATCCTGCTTGCCTCTCTCCATGGCGAGTCGTTCCCTTGCCCTTTCAAGTGCCTTTTTCGCCCTCTCAATGTCAATCTCCTGGGCCTTTTCCGCCGCATCAACAAGCACTGAGACACGATTGTTGGAAACCTCCGCAAATCCGGATGAAACCGCCAGCCGCTCCGATCGCGACCCGGAGTTATAGCGCAGTTCCCCGGGCACAAGGCTCGTTAAAAACGGAACATGCCCCGGAAGTATCCCGAACTCTCCCATAGAGCCTGGAGCGACCACTCCTAACACGTCCTCGCTCACAACCACCCTTTCGGGGGTGACCACCTCCAAGTGTAAATTAGCCATCAGTCACCTACCCCTATTTGTTTGAGGCAGCCATCTTTTCTGCCTTTTCCTTGACCTCGTCAATTCCACCTACCATATAGAAGGCACCTTCCGGCAAGTTGTCATGCTTTCCTTCTATGATCTCTTTAAAACCACGGATGGTCTCTTTGACCGGCACATATCTTCCAGGGGTGCCGGTAAAGGTCTCAGCCACATGAAACGGCTGGGAGAGAAAACGCTGGATGCGGCGCGCCCTGGCGACCGTGATCTTATCCTCATCAGAGATTTCGTCCATGCCAAGGATCGCTATGATGTCCTGAAGATCCTTATACTTCTGGAGTATCTGCTGAACCTGCCTGGCTACGTAATAATGATCCGCTCCAAGAACGTTCGGATCAAGAATCCTTGAAGTCGAATCAAGCGGATCAACTGCCGGGTAGATTCCGAGTTCGGCAATAGGTCTTGAAAGCACGACGGTGCCGTCCAGGTGCGCAAAGGTCGTCGCAGGAGCGGGGTCTGTAAGGTCGTCTGCCGGCACATACACGCACTGGACCGATGTGATTGATCCCTTATTGGTGGATGTGATCCTCTCCTGAAGCTCGCCAAGATCTGTTCCCAGGGTAGGCTGATAACCCACCGCAGAGGGAATACGGCCGAGAAGAGCGGAAACCTCGGAGCCTGCCTGCGTGAATCGGAATATATTGTCAATGAAGAGAAGGACGTCCTGCCCCTTCTCATCGCGATAGTACTCAGCCGCGGTCAGGGCGGAGAGGGCAACCCTCGCCCTTGCTCCAGGGGGCTCCGTCATCTGCCCGTAGATAAGTGCCGCCTTCTGGATAACCCCTGATTCCTTCATCTCCAGATAGAGGTCATTACCCTCACGGGTTCTCTCACCTACGCCTGCGAAAACGCTTATGCCTCCGTGCTGCATGGCAATGTTGTGGATCATCTCCATCATGACGACGGTCTTACCAACGCCTGCGCCCCCGAACATACCCATCTTGCCGCCTCTGGGAAACGGCACGAGCAGATCAATGACCTTTACGCCTGTCTCGAGGACATTTACCTTTGTATCCTGGTCCTCGAAGGACGGAGCGTGTCTGTGAATGGGATAGAACTCCGTTGCGTTCACCGGGCCCAGACCGTCAACGGGCCTGCCAACAACGTTCAACACCCTTCCGAGGCAAGGGTCCCCAACCGGCATCATGATGGGTTTGCCGGTGTTCTTAACCTTCATCCCCCGCACAAGACCGTCGGTTACGTCCATGGCGATGCACCTCAACGCCTTGTCTCCCAAATGCTGAGCCACCTCTATGACCAGGTTGTCTTCCTTATCATCAATAGCCGGGTTGCTGATGAGAAGGGCGGTGAGTATGTTAGGTAGCTCACCCTCCGGGAACTCAACGTCCACCACCGGTCCGATCACCTGCAATAGTTTCCCCTCATTCATGGCTTACTTACAACCTCCTTGATATATGAACCTTTATGCCTTTTTCAGTGCTTCAGCGCCGCCGACGATATCCATCAGCTCTGCGGTAATAGCTGCCTGCCGCGCTTTATTATAAACCAGGGTAAGACTCTGTATAAGCTCACTGCAGTTCTTGGAAGCATTATCCATTGCAGCCATCCTGGCGGCGTGCTCACTGGTTTCATTCTGCAAAAACGCGTTGTAGATCTGGACGCTCACGTGCATTGGAAGAAGTTCCACAAGGAGTTCCTCGGCCGTGGGCTCACATAGATATTCGGATGCCCCCGAAAGCTGTGAAGCATCTTCGTTCTTCGGCGGCTCAATGGGAATAAGCTTTATCAGGACAGGCTGCTGTCTGGCCATGCTGACAAATCTGCTATACATCATATAGACTTCGTCCACCTCTCCCGTCATGAACCGCTCAATGTAACCCTTTGTCATCTGGTTGACGAAGGACATGTCTATTTTCCCATAGACATTCACGTGAGAAGCGCTCATCGAGTACTGAGTCTTCTTGAAATAATCACGGCCCTTCTTGCCTACCGCAGTCAGGCTGCACTCAAGGCCATTGCCGCGCTGCTCCTTGAGCCATTTTTCCCCGGCATTGATCAGGTTGGTGTTAAAACTGCCGCAAAGCCCTCTGTCGCTGCTGAAATGGATCAATTCAACCCTGTTGATTTCCTCTCTTCTTATAAGCAGCGGATGAATATCCGGCTCTATTCTGCTTGCAAGATTTGAGAGGACCTCTGCGAATTTTTTAGCGTAGGGGTCAAACTGCTCCATCTTCTGCTGGACTCCGCGCAATTTGGCGGCAGCCACCATATTCATAGCCTTGGTGATCTGGCGCGTCTTTCTGACTGCCTTTATCTTGCGAAGAATGTCTCTTAAGGTTGCCATCTATCTCTTCTCTTTTATGGTTGGTTTAGGCACAATCAGGCGCCCGGCTGGAAGACGGTCTTGAACTCATCAAGGGCCTTTTTCATATTTGTTGCCAATGAATCGCTTATGTCGCCTTTTTCTTTGAGTTCCTTGTAGATGTCTCCGTACTTCTTTTCCACAAACTCGATCATCTGCTCCTCATATTTGCTTATGGCCGAAGTAGGCCATTCGTCGAGATAACCGTTTGCGCCGGCAAAGAGGATCATGACTTCCTTTTCAGCAGACATTGGCTGATACTGGCGCTGTTTGAGAACCTCCACGAGTCTCTGACCTCTGCCTAACTGTCTCTGGGTGGCCTTGTCGAGGTCGCTACCGAATTGTGCAAACGCCTCAAGCTCGCGATACTGAGCCATATCAAGACGAAGTGTACCTGCAACCTTTTTCATTGCCTTTGTCTGGGCCGCACCGCCAACCCTGGATACGGAGAGTCCAACGTTTATCGCCGGTCTGACGCCCGAGAAAAATAGGTTAGGCTCCAGATAGACCTGGCCGTCTGTGATGGAAATAACGTTTGTAGGGATATATGCGGAGACGTCTCCGGCCTGGGTTTCAATAATAGGAAGGGCCGTAAGCGAACCTCCGCCCAATTCTTTATTGAGTTTGGCGGCCCTTTCAAGGAGTCTTGAATGGTTGTAGAAGATATCGCCGGGATATGCCTCGCGGCCAGGCGGTCTTCTGAGCAGAAGGCTCACCTGGCGGTAAGCTGTAGCCTGTTTGGAGAGGTCGTCATAGATTATGAGCGCGTGTTCGCCTCTGTCCCTGTAATATTCGCCGATGGCACACCCGGAGTAAGGCGCGATGAACTGCTGAGTCGCCGGATCGCTTGCGCAGGCGGCAACTACGGTAGTGTATTTCATGGCTCCATGACGCTCAAGGACGTCAACCACCTGGGCGACGGTTGACTTCTTTTGACCTACCGCAACATAAATGCAGTAAATGTCTGTATCCTTCTGGTTGATAATGGCGTCAACACAGATGGCGGTTTTCCCTATCTGACGGTCTCCGATTATAAGCTCCCTCTGCCCCCTTCCGATAGGTGTCATGGCATCAATGGCCTTTATTCCCGTGCACATAGGCTCCTTAACCGGTTGACGCGCGATAACGCCCGGAGCCACCATCTCAATACGTCTAAACTCTGTAGCGTTTATTGGCCCCTTGCCGTCAAGCGGCTGGCCCACGGCATCAATAACACGCCCGAGAACAGGTTCACCTACCGGGATCTGGGCTATTCTTCCAGTCCTTTTGACGGTGTCTCCCTCCCTGATCTGAGCGTAGTCGCCCATAACGGCCACACCAACGTTGTCTTCTTCAAGGTTGAGACACAGGCCGTAAATGCCTCCGGGGAATTCAAGCATCTCCATGGCCATGGCATTCTGAACACCATAGACCCTAGCGATACCGTCGCCAACGGAGAGGACGGTTCCGGTCTCGCTAACCTCGATCTTCTTTTCGTAATCCTTGATTTGATCGCGAATTACTTGACTTATCTCCTCAGCTCTTATTTCCATTAGTGATATTCACCCCTTTTCAATGATTCTTTCAGACCCTCGAGCTGGGCCTTTACGCTCCCGTCCAATACCAAATCCCCAATCCTGACCACCAGGCCTCCGATAAGGGAGGAATCCTCTCTCACCTCAGCCCTGACGTTCTTTGAGGTAAGTCGGGCCAGGGCTGATGAAAGTCTATCCATCGCTTCGCTCTTAATAGGTCTGGCGGCAATGATCTCGGCCCGGGTTATCCCCGATATATCATCAATAAGCTGGGAATAATGTCCATTTATTTCATTTATTACTCCAAGTCGGTCTTTCTCAAGGAGGAGTCTCAGGAAGTTCTTTACGACGTTTTCATAGGAACTCTTTCCCAGAACATAGTCCAGAATCTTTTTGCGATCATCAACAGCAAAGACCTTGCTGGAAATAGTCCCGTAAAGCTCCTGGTTTGCAGCGCAAAAGGAGGCAAAGTCCTGAAGATCAGCGCCGTATTCCTTGAACTTATTGTCTTCCTGCCCTATTGACAGCAGGGCCTTGGCGTATCTCTTGGAAACCTTTGAACCGCTCAATGTAGTTTCTCCACCCTTTCTATGAATTCTGAAACAAGCCGATCCTGATCCTTGTCCTTGAACTCATGACTGATTATCTCCTCTGCTTTTTGGGCGGCAGCAATCATTATCTCGGCCTTGAGCCTGTCTCTTACTCCCTGCAACTCACGCTGGATTGAAAGCTCGGCCTGAGCCATAATCTGCCCTGCCCTGTCTCTGGCATCTGCGATGATTTTTTGCTTTTCAGCCTCTCCCTCAGCCCTGTATTGGGCAATTATCGTCTTTCTTTGATCCTCAAACTCCCTTAGTTTTTTATCAAGGCCCTGGTATCTGCTTTCCGCTTCCGCCTTCTCATTCTTCAGGGTTTCAAATTTTTGTGCGATCTCCTCTCTGCGAGTTGAAAAGAAATCTTTGATGGAGGCCTTTTTGATTACGAAGACCAGAATGATCACTAAAAGCGCAAAATTAATGAAACGGTAAAGAAGATCTGTGAGACCAGCCCCGCTTTCGCCGTGGCCTCCTCCTTCAGAGGCAAAAGCTGCTCCGACAAAAAGAAAAAGGAGAATCGAAGCGTAAGCCATAGAGGCAATCATCCACCCCGGCATCTTTCCTGAGCGATCAGAAGCCCCGCAAATAGAATCTTTCCCGGTATTTCCGTAAGGAGCCGTCATTAGAGAGCCCTCCCGAGGATCTTTTCCGATAGCTGTTTGGAGAAGACCGTAAGTTCGGACTCCAGGGTCTGCCTTACTCCCTGCATTGCAGCCTCCAGTTCCCTTCTGGCGCCCCCTATCTTCTGCTCTGCCTGTGCCATGGCCTCCTGCAGGATACCCTTCTCAGTATCTCCTCCCTCTCCCTTAAGTTTCTCCCTTTCCAGAAAGGCGTCTTTCCTCGCCTTTGAGTTACTTTCCTCAATATCCTTTTCCTTCTGCTGCGCTTTAGAGCTGAAATCCTCCACTACCTTTTCGAGGGAGCTGATTTCGCTGTTTCTGCGGGCCAGCACATTTCTTATGGGTTTAAAAAGCAGTGCGTTGATGATAAAAAGGAGAATGAGGAAGTTGGCTATCTGAATAAAAAGGGTACTATTTACTTCGAGCATGATCCATCCGTCCCTTTCAATTTATATTAAAATGCCCCTTCTATCCCTCCCCCTCGACGGGGGAGGCGGGGGTGGGGGTGATTTTCATCCTTAGCTGTGCCCCTTTCAGGGCATGGATTTTAATTAGTGACCATAAATACCTATTTTTATCGGCGTTGGGCTCAAATTTTAATCCTCGAAATACCTCGATGCATTCAAGTATTTAAAATCATCGTCCGTCTTGAACTCGATAAAACTATCTCATTTCCGGATGGACACTAGTTAAATGGACACTAGTTAAGTCGCCCACATCACGGCAGGTATGGCCTTTTACAAAAAAACTTTCCCCTTGTCAAAGGGTTTTTAAAGGACTGAACATTGCCTTTTGGAGCCTGTGCTCTATAGCATGATTATTTTCCCTTTGCAAGAAAAATCACAAGCCTCCTTCCACCCATTTAATTGCCTCATAACCAATTTATTTTACAGGTTTTTGATTGGCAGTCGCAAGGGTAATCGAAAAACTTGATTGACATGTCAATCAATAAGTGGTTTCATTTTTATCCTTCCCCCTTGACGGGGCGGCAGAGGGTAGGAGTGATATTCATCCTCTGTTGTGGCCTTTCAGGGCATGGCGGTTTATATGAAAATGCGCCTTCCCTTCATCCCTCCCCCTCGACGGGGGAGGCGGGGGTGGGGGTGATTTCGTCTTTCGTTGTGCCCAGTTGGGCGTGACCGTTAGAATGGTAAAACAGATCAGCCGGTGACAGGATATTTTTTGTCGTCATGAGAGACGCAGCACATTTGAGGGAAGATAAAGAGGGGGCAATCTTTGAAGCCGCTCTAAAGGTAATCACCGAGAAGGGATTCCACAGAGCGCGGATGTCCGACATCGCCCGCAAGGCAGGGATATCCTACGGTCTGGTATATCACTATTACAGTAACAAGGAGGACCTTTTCGATGCCGTTCTAAACAGATGGTGGGATCACCTCTTTGCCATCCTCAAGGATGTATCCCGAGGGGTTGAGGATGTGACCTCTAAACTCAGAGGCATTATCTTCTATTTTCTTAACACCTACCAGGACAAATTTGAACTTGTAAGCATCTTCATCACTGAAATCTCGAGATCTACAGCCAATCTGACTCCCAGGCGCCTTGAGCGGTTTAAGAGCTTTATTGCTCTTACCGAATCTGTCATTAAAGAGGGACAGGATAACGGTGTTCTGAGGAATGACTTAAAGGCAAGGTATTTGACTACAATATTCCTTGGCGCGCTTGAAACCTTCATATCCACAATGGTTATTGCCAATCAGCGCATAAAGAGCAACGCACAGAAGGAGAGAATCGCAGACAGCATACTGGAGGTATTCATAAACGGAGCAAAAAACGTCTGATCTATTTAGTGTCCATCCGGAAATGAGATAGTTTCGTCGCGTTCAAGGCGGGCGATAATTTTAACCACAGGAATACATTTACGTATTTCGAGGATTAAAGTTTGAGCCCAACGCCTAAATCGGTGAAAATAGCCATTTCCGGATGGACACTATCTAACAGCTCCATGCCTCGTTGTGCTATGCCCGGGCATGAGGGTTAACAGGAAGGCTCGAAGGTAAAGGGGACGGCCGTTTTCCACGGTCTTTTAACGGGGACACTAATAATATCACATTAAGAGGTACCATGGAATTTTCTTTTTCGCAGGAACAGGCCATGTTCAAGGATCAGGTGATCCGATTCGCCGTCAAGGAGATAGTTCCCAGGGTGAGGGATCATGAACTTAAGGGCGAGTTCGACTTCCAATCATTCCGGAGGCTCGGTGAGTTCGGAATTCTGGGTCTTCATTTTCCTGCGGAGTTCGGGGGAAGCGATGCGGACGTTGTAACAACTGTACTTGCCGGAGAGGCGCTTGGTGAGGCCGGGGTTGACGGCGGGCTTACCCTTTCATACGGCGCACACACCTTTCTATGCGCCGATACGATTTTCGTGCATGGAACCGATGCACAGAGGAAAAAGTATCTGCCCAAACTCACTACAGGTGAGTGGATCGGATGTATGGGCCTTACGGAGCCTAACGCAGGAAGCGATGTTGCCTCAATGACCACGAGGGCCGAGAGAGCCGGAGAGGCCTATATCTTAAACGGTAACAAGATGTTCATCACCAACGGACCCCTTGCCGATGTAGCTGTTATCTATGCCAAGACCGGAAAAGACCTCAGACACGCAGGTATATCAGCCTTCATTGTGGAAAAGGGAACTCCGGGATTTTCCGCCGGGAAGAATCTTATCAAGATGGGGGTAAGGACCTCCCATACCTCCGAGCTTATATTCGACAACTGCATGATACCTGCGGAAAACCTTCTCGGCGTGGAGGGGGAAGGTTTCCTGATGGCCCTGCAGACAGTGGAGTGGGACAGAAGCGCTCTCATGGCCCCCTTCGTGGGAGGCATGACCTATGTCCTTAAGAAATCAATCGCCTACGCTAAACAGCGTCATCAATTCGGAAGGCCCATAGCCGAATATCAGGCAATAAAGCACAAGCTCGCCGATATGAAAATCTTCATCGAGGCAGCGCGGACACTTATCTACAGAATTGCCTGGTGCAAGGATCAGGGAAGACCTCTTAATCATCTCGAAGCCGCGGTAGCAAAGCTCTTTGTAGGGGACTGGAGTCTTAAGCCCGCAAACGACGCCGTGACCCTTTTCGGGGGATACGGTTACTGTCACGAATACGACGTTGAGAGGACCTTCAGGGACTCGAGGCTTGCGCCCATCGGAGGAGGAACCTCGGAGATACAGAAAAAGATAATCTCAAAGCTCATCTAGGAGTATTCCATGGATTTTGATCAAAGCGCGGCAGAACTGGGGCTCAAAGAGGCGATAAAAGATATTACAAGTGGTGAAAAAGAAAATCCGGAAAGTGATGCCTTCAGCACTGCACCGCTCAATTATCGAAATATGCTCCTTAAGCTGATGAAGGCCCTTTCGCCCACAGGCTACCTGGAGACAGGCGTACGGGACGGCAGGAATTCAACTGCACTGGTGGCCGCGCAGGAGGAGCTTGCTGCCTGGAGCCCTCCGATATTTCTCTCTGTTGAGACAAGCTCAAGGATGGTAGGTCGCCTTCTCGCCCTGTTTGGAAAAGGCCCCGAGTGCTCTACCATTCTTGACTCTTTGCTTAATGGCCAATTAATTGGATCCGCAGCATTTTCAGAGACAAATGCCAGTTTCGACCAGAATGCTTCCGAGACCAGGGCAACGCTGCAGGATAATGGTTACATCATCACCGGATCAAAGAACTGGGTGGCAGGCGCATCCAGTGCGGATTTAGTAGCATGCCTGGCCGATTCCGGTGGAAGACCGGGCGTCTTCATCATCAGGGCAGGTGACAAGGGATTTTCGACAGGTACTGAGCTGACTTCAAACGCGATTCCTGGATCGGGTTTTAACCCTGTCACATTGAGGGACTGCCTAGTCCCGTCAGACAGGGCGGTAATCCCTGATGACAAGGATTTTTTGAACACTGTTAAGCTCTGGGAGGACCAGATACTCACCTCACTCGCTCTTGGTCTTTCACAGAGATCATACCGGGAGGCACTCTCACATTCCAAGACACACCATAGCGGAGGAAAGCCCATCATTGCCTATCAGGAGATAGGATTCAAGCTTGCCGAGATGCTCACGCTTCTCCAAAGCGCACAACTGCTTGCATACCGGGCAGCCTGGGCGGATGAGACCGGTAACAGGGAGGCCGAGGTGCTTGCCCGCTGCGCAAAGGTATTCTGCTCGGAGGCCTGTGAGCGCATCTCCACGGAAGCCCTCCAGGTTCTTGGGACAAAAGGAGTTTTTGAAGAAAGCCTAGCCGCATCGGCCTTGAGAGAGTCGAAATTCCTTCAGATCGCCGGGACCTCATCTGAAAGAAGCAGGGTCAAGATAGGAGATAATGTGCTGCGGGATGCTTCGTTTTGATATCTTTTGTGCAGACAGTCCTGGAGGTATATATAATTTTAACAGCGTGTTAATAAACCGTGTATCATCTAAATAAATATAGGGAATGGCTTTGCGAATATCAGGACAAGCAGATCAGGAATTCTCTTCTGTAGGTGCGCCTTCAGGTACACGGCCAACGGTATAGGCGCGGCCGAAGCCGCACTCACCCCAGGTTTTTAAGGTTATACGGCAAAATGAAAGAGAGGCAGCTTAGTAATGGATCGTATTGAAACCGGGATAGACACCACCAGCCTGGAATATCGAGAAAATTTTACCGCGATGAAGGAAAAGGTCGAGGACCTCAAAAGGGAACTCGATAGAGCGATTAACGACAGATCGCCGCGCGCGAGGGCGAGGCTTGCCGAGCAAAACAAGTTAACCGTCAGACAACGGCTTGATCTTCTTCTGGATAAGAACACCCCCTTTCTCGAAATATCCCCTTTGGCCGCAAAGGACATGTACGATTCAAAGGTTTACGGAGCAGGGATAGTCACAGGGATAGGAGTGGTAGAGGGCCGGGAGATAATAGTACATGCCAACGACTCCATGATAAAGGGTGGAACAATATACCCCATGGGCGTCAAGAAGGGTCTCAGAACCCAGGCCATCGCCATGGAAAACCGTCTTCCCCTCATATACCTGGTTGACTCGGGGGGAGCCTATCTTCCGCTTCAATCAGAGATATTCCCTGACGCGGACGACGGGGGGAGGATATTTTATAATCAGGCTGTAATATCCAAGATGGGTATCCCCCAGATTTGCGGTGTTCTTGGGCTTTGCACTGCCGGGGCCGCTTATATACCTGCCATGAGCGATGAGGTAGTTCACGTAAAGGGAAGCGGAGCGATCTTTCTGGGAGGGCCTCCCCTTGTCCTGGCCGCAACAGGCGAAGAGGTTACCGCCGATGAACTCGGAGGCGCTGATGTGCACTGCCGCTTGTCGGGTGTATCCGACTATATGGCTGAGGACGACGCCCACTGTATGGAGATAATCAGGCAGATAGTAAAGACCCTGCCCCCTGGAAATAAGTCCCTTCTCCCCTTGAGGGAACCTGCCCCGCCTCATTACGATCCCATGGAGATTTACGGCATAGTGCCAAAGAGCCTCAGCATTCCCTATGATGTGAGGGAAGTCATAGCAAGGATAGTGGACAGAAGCGAGTTTCTTGAGTTCAAGGCACTCTACGGCCAGACCCTGGTCTGCGGCTGGGCCTATATACACGGCTACCCTGTAGGGATACTGGGAAATAACGGCGTGCTCTTTTCCGACAGCTCACTAAAGGCGACACAGTTCATCCAGCTCTGCGACAGACGCGGAATCCCACTAATATTTTTGCAGAATATCAACGGCTATATAATAGGCAAGGAATATGAAAGGGGCGGCATTACAAAGGACGGGCATAAGATGGTCAATGCAGTATCAACCTGCACAGTGCCTAAATTTACCGTCATGATAGGAGCCTCCTTCGGAGCAGGCAATTACGGTATGTGCGGAAGGGCCTACGGGCCGAGATTCCTTTGGATGTGGCCTAACGCCCAGATAGGAGTCATGGGAGGGGAGCAGGCCGCAAACGTCATGATAACGGTAAAGAACAATCAGCTTATCAGGGAGGGAGAGGAACCTCTCCCGGATGAATTGGTGAGACAGATAAAGGAGCCCATAATTGCCTCGGCGGAAAGGGAAGGAAACGCCTACTATTCCACTTCGAACCTGTGGGACGACGGTATCATTGATCCTGCATCAACTAGAGATGTCCTGGGACTATGCATTTCAGCATCTGTCAACGCCCCCATAAGAAGCGGGCCTTACGGCTACGGAACCTTCAGGATGTAGGGGGCGGAGCCATGTTTAAAAAGATACTGGTAGCCAACCGCGGAGAGATAGCGGTAAGGATAATGAGAACCTGCCGCGAGATGGACATTGCCACGGTGGCTGTCTATTCATCCGCAGATGAAGCCGCCCTCCATGTACTTGAATCGGACGAATCAGTTTTCCTCGGCGATTCCGAGCCGTCAGAAAGCTATCTTAACATAGATAAGATTATTGACGCGGCTAAAAAAACCGGCGCTCAGGCCGTACACCCCGGGTACGGATTTCTTGCTGAAAATCCTCTATTCGCCAGGAGGTGTCTTGAGGAGGGGATAACCTTTATCGGCCCTCCTGCCGATGTGGTAAGGAACCTGGGCAATAAGACCACCGCGAGGAGCATAATGATGAAGGCCGGAGTGCCCGTGATTCCGGGCATGACCGAACCTTTATCCGACATTGAAAGACTCTTGCGTGAGGCGGAGCGCATTGGATACCCGGTTCTTGTCAAGGCCGTTTCCGGAGGAGGGGGAAAAGGCATGAGGGAAGTCAGGGATTCCGCCGATCTTGCCGAATCATGTCTTGCAGCCCGAAGAGAGGCTGAGCAGGCTTTCGGGGACGGATCTGTCTATCTGGAAAAGAGGCTTTCAAGGCCGAGGCACGTGGAGTTTCAGATACTGGCCGACGCGCACGGAAATGTGATACATCTCTTCGAAAGGGAGTGCTCCATACAGAGAAGACACCAGAAGATCATTGAGGAGACGCCCTCCCCCGCACTTACCCCTGAGCTGAGGGAGAAAATGGGAATTGCTGCGGTAGCGGCGGCCAGGGCTGCAGGCTATGTCAACGCGGGCACAATTGAATTCCTGCTGGACGAATCGGGTGCCTTTTACTTTCTGGAGGTAAACACCCGCTTACAGGTGGAGCATCCCGTGACGGAACTTACAACCGGGCTCGACCTGGTTCGCCTTCAAATAGAGATAGCGGCAGGCAATAAGCTGGGTCTGAGGCAGGAAGATATAAGAGCCGGAGGGCACGCCATTGAATGCAGAATCTACGCCGAAGACCCTGAAAACAGCTTTTTCCCCTGCCCGGGGAAGATCATCCTCCACCGGGAGCCTTCAGGCCCCGGGGTAAGAAACGACTGCGGCGTCTATTCAGGCTTTATTGTTCCTGTAGAGTACGACCCTATACTGAGCAAGCTTGCGGTATTTGCCTCAGATCGCGAAGCTGCCAGAAAAAGAATGCTGAGGGCGCTTGAAAACTACTCGCTTACCGGAATCAAGACTACCATAGCCTTCTTGATGGATGTGATTGGGTCGGATGCCTTCCGCCTTGGACAGACCTGTACGGATTTCGTGGACGAGCATTTCAGTGGGTGGAAGGTAAAAGATGACGCCCTGATGGATATTGCCATGATTGCGCATGTGGCCGACGGTCTGCTTGCTTTCAAATCCGTTCGGCAGCGGGAGGGAATTGAAAAGGGGTGGTCCACGCCGTGGAATACGCTCGGGGAATGGAAATTATAACCTTGGAAAGGGCTTCGAGGTAATGATGAAGTATCATCTCGTTTGCGGAGAAATGAAGGCAAATGTAGCTGTTGAAGGCTGGAATTCGGAAGGGGAAGGGCTTTTTTCCGTTGAGGGCAGGAATTACAGAATCAGTGCCAGGCGAATTGCGGACGATACCATTCTTATGCGGGCAAACGGAAGGGCCATAAACGCGCTCATCGCCCGTGAGGGAGATGAAAGGTTTGTATGCGTTAACGGAAGATGTTACAATTTCAAGGATGCCTCATCAGGGCCTGTTCGAAGGAAGCGTTCAGAGCAGGAAAATCGCGCTGAAGATGTAACGCCGCCAATGCCTTCGGTAGTTGTAAAGATTCTTGCAGCCGAAGGAGACAAGGTTGAGAAAGGCCAGGGGCTTGTAGTGGTGAGCGCCATGAAGATGGAGACAACGCTTAAGGCGCCTCATCAGGGCATCGTTAAGAAGATAAATACTTCCGTAAACGCGAGGGTTGCTCCTGGAGACATCCTGGTTGAACTTACCAAATCGTCATGACGCGATTTGTGTCGCCCCCGAGGATGAAAATCCTCTTTCAATCTCTTCTCTGTTTCCAGAGCGTTTCCGGGGTCGGTATCGGTATCGTCATCGGTATCGTCTCTTAAAGCCCGGCCTGCTCTTCTCGACTGAGATTACGATCCGGACGGAACAGCGTGGTGTATTTTCACAGTAACCCGGAGTAAACAAATGAGTAATGATCTTCTCTATTCCAAAAAAGACAGGGTCGCCCTCATAACCATCAACAGGGAGGCCAGAAGAAACGCCGTCAGCCATGAAATGATTCTTGATTTTATAAAATATCTTGACGGGGCAGACAGTGATCCCGACGTGAGGGCCGTCTGCATCACAGGCGCCGGGGAAAAGGCCTTTTGCTCAGGGGCGGATCTGATGGGCACGCTCGGATCTGCCGGAGAAGACCCTATGGCAGGGCCCAGAAGCTACGCCAAGCTTCTCAAGAAAATGGCCGTTTACGCTAAGCCCCTGGTTGCAAGGGTTAACGGCCTATGTCTTGCCGGGGGTCTGGGGATAATGCTTTCGTGCGATATAGTGATTGCAAGGGACGACGCGGTATTTTTTACCCCTGAGGTCAATGTCGGCATCTTTCCAATGATGGTGGGAGCGCTTCTCTTTCGCAATGTTGGAAGGAAAAAGGCCATGGAAATGGCCCTTACAGGAAGAAAGGTCTCCGCCCGGGAAGCCGAAAGGATGGGTCTCATAACAAGGGCCGTTCCGGCCGGATCTCTGGACACGGAGGTTCAACTGACACTTGAACTGCTTACAACCAAAAGCCCCATAGGGCTGAGGATGGGTAAGGACGCCTTTAACGCAATAGGCGATCTGCCCCTTGACGATGCCATAGATCTTCTTTGTGACGCACTGGGCAAGGTGGTTACAACGGAGGATGCGGCAGAGGGGATGACGGCCTTTCTCGAGAAAAGGGCCCCTGAGTTTAAGGGCCGATGAGGCGTTATGGGCATTTCATCATCAACATTTCAAAAGTAAGAGGAGGAAAAAATGGCATTTACAGACGTCAAAGAGGTATTCAACAACATGCCCAAGGTATTCAATCCGACGGCTGCAAAAGGCGTAAACGCGGTCTTTCAGTTTGATATCACGGGTGATAACGGAGGAAGCTGGAATGTGGTGGTAAAAGACGGGGACTGTCAGGTAAATGAGGGCACTCACGCATCACCAAGCGTAACCCTCACAATGGCGCCTGACACATGGCTTGGAATGGTGAACAAGCAGCTCAACGGCATGCAGGCGTTTATGAGCGGAAAGCTTAAGGCCAAAGGCGACATCATGCTCGCCCAGAGGATCCAGTCCCTTTTCCCCCTTTAGAGGCAGAAAGCGTTGCCGCCCCAGCTCTCTTAAAGGCCGCGGGCGGCCGGCGACTGGAGTGACGGCTGCCGCCCGCCGTATCAAGACTCAGCCCCTGGGGGAGATAATGGAAGGATACCAGGAGTATTTTGGAGAAATACACAACATGGCGCGCGCTACCGTGCGCGCGTTTGTTGACAGAGAGATAAGGCCCCATGTGGACGATTGGGAAGAGGATGGCGATTTCCCAACTGAGCTTTACAGAAAGGCGGCAGAAGCCGGAATACTGGGAATAGGTTATCCGGAAGAATACGGCGGCTCCGGAGGAGATACCTTCGTCAAGATCGCCGCAGTGGAGGAACTGGTAAGATCCGGCTCAGCCGGTCTTGCCGCAGGACTGGGAAGCCTCGATATAGCTCTTCCACCAATCCTTTCAATCGGCAGTGCGGAACAGAAGGGGCGTTTCATAGGCCCGGTGCTCAAGGGCGAAAAGATTGCGGCTCTCGGCATAACAGAGCCCGATGCAGGCTCAGATGTCGCCCGAATCCGAACAAGGGCCGAGCGAAAGGGAAGCCACTATCTGGTCAACGGCAGCAAGATGTTCATCACAAGCGGGGCAAGGGCCGATCAACTCACATGCGCCGTTCGGACAGGCGCTGAAGGCTACAAGGGCATAAGCTTTCTGGTCATTGATGCAGGCACAACCGGCTATTCCGTTTCAAGGAAACTGAAGAAGATGGGTTGGTGGGCCTCGGACACTGCCCAGATATTTTTCGATAACTGCATGGTACCCGTAGAAAACCTCCTGGGAGAAGAGGGCCAGGGTTTCTACGCCATAATGGAGAACTTTCAGAAGGAAAGGCTCATACTGGCGGTCATGGCAACGACCACGGCCCAAATGGCCCTTGAGGAATCCATAAAATACTCAATGCAGAGACAGGCATTCGGCAGACCTCTGACAGGTCACCAGGTAACCCGCCATAAGCTCGCTGATATGGCCACTCTGGTTGAGGCATCGAGAGAGTTCGTTTACAGGGTAGCGGCCAAGATAGAGGCAGGAATCAACCAGGTAAAGGAGATATCCATGGCAAAGAACTTCGCCTGCCAGGTGAGCGATAAAGTCACCTATGACGCCGTTCAGATACACGGAGGGTACGGCTACATGAGGGAGTACCTGGTGGAGAGGCTTTACAGAGACAATAGAATCCTCTCCATAGGGGGAGGGACCCAGGAGATAATGAAGGAGATTATCTCAAAGTTCATTCTGTGTTAGAAGACCCGTTCACCCATGCCTTGAGCAGGGGAAACTCCTCCTCACGCCACCTGCCGGAAAGCCGCAGTTTTAGAAATAATGCGAAGAACTCATCCATTATGCCAACGAGCCTTTCGATCAGAAACGCCCTTTCATAAAAGATTCCTTCACGGTCTTCCTCTTTCTCCTTAACGGTCTTCGGCAATCTAACACCCCTGAAGTTTAGCCAGAGAGAATCAAGTCCGCAGACCCATTCATCTTCTCCTGCTTTAACCCTGATGGTGGCCTTGACCACCTTTCTACCTTCCGTAAGGGCGAATCTAGCCTCTGTCAGCGCCTCATTGGAACAGACAACCTTCTCGGCACCGGCCGAACCCTCTGACTGAAGGGTAACGGGGCCGTCGAACCAAAGCTCGACATCTCCCGCCTTATCGAGACGAAATCGGCCCTCGCCGGTCTCGCTCTTAAACCACAGCCAGGTAAGAAAATCCCTTCCTACGTACTCGGTCTCAAGCGCCTTATCTACTACCTGCATTATTCATCATCCTCCAGAGACTCCATAGAAGTCATATCATCCATGCGGCCTGGTTCTTTTCCGTCCTTCTCAAGAAGACTGAGCCCAAGGGCGTAAGGGAAGACCGGCGTGAGCGTCAGTCCGAATGTCTTGGTAAAGAGTTCAGAGAACTCATCTCCCAGCTTAGCATTGGCAGAGCCGAACATCACTATCCCTGTTTCAAGATTCCAGACCATGTCATAGGCGGCAGAGTCGGGGATGGCCCTCTTGATAAGGTTGAGGTTTACGGCATCCTTTATCTCAAGGCGCCTTGCCCGAGGAAGATACTCCAGGGCCTCCTCTTCTCTGACTGCGGCCTCAGCCTCCTTCGTATATCTGAGAAGGGCCTTGGGGGGCACATGTTTCTTGTCAATCCTCAGGGTGAGACTTACATAAGGCGGATTTAAAAAACCCATGGCATCAACCCTTGTCTGGAACATGTCATGGATGCCTGCCCATCCGATGCGCCTTTCCTCCGCGGATTGCTCCTCCATATTCTTGAAAGCATATCTTTCCACTGCTGAGGCAAATTCCTTTTCATAATCCTCAGGCAGGTCCCCGATTACAAAATACCTTGAAAAGCTCCAGGATGACTGCAAAAATCCCATAAGATTCTCCTCTTGTCATTTTAGTCACTATTTACCGTGAAAATACACCCCCCGCCCCCCCTTATATGAGGCTCACCCTGGGGCTTCCGGATACGGGGTTAATGTCAACTATGACTTTGCAGCCGAAAATGGCCTCTATGTTGGCAGCATTCAGCACCTCCACCGGTAGGCCGGAGGCATGAAGTCTTCCGTCTCTTAGCATAAGCAGCCGGTTGCAGTACCGAGCCGCAAGGTCAATATCGTGAGTCACTATCAGCGCGCTTACACCGGTTTGCCTTGAAAGGGATGAGATAAGATCAAATATCTCCTTTTTATAGCTTAAATCCAGAAAAGCAGTCGGCTCATCCAAAAGTATGATCGAAGGCTCCTGGGTCAGGGCCCTCGCCAGGAGAACCCTTTGTTTCTCTCCTCCGGAAAGCTCGTTAATCAGGCGCCCTGAAAGAGACAGGGTGCTTGTTGCTGTCATCGCCTTCCTTGCCACCTCAATATCTTCCTCCCCCTCGAACTGAAAGTTCCCGAGGTAGGGAAAACGGCCCATCAATACCACCTCGAGGACCGAAAAGGAAAAACTGAAATGATTTTCCTGCTGCACCATGGCGACCTCTCTGGAAAGAGAGACCCTTGATAACTTGCTGATATCTGTTCCTTTTACGAAAACATTGCCCCTCTCGGGCTCGCAAAGACCCTCTATCACCCTGAGGAGCGTGCTTTTCCCGGACCCGTTAGGCCCCAGTATGCCCACCACCTCGCCGCGGTTCACCTCAAGGTCTATACCATCCAGTACCCATTCGCTGACGTAACGAAAAGCGACCTTTTCAATCTTCAGGATCGGCCCCATCGGCTCCCCCTGACCTTAAGCAGATAGATAAAAAAGGGTGCCCCGAGAAAGGCCGTAACAACCCCGACAGGCAACTCACTCGGCGCCATGATCGTCCTTGCCACCGTATCCGCGGCAATCAGGAAAATGGCCCCTCCAAGGGCCGATACTGGCATAAGCAGCCTGTGGTCGGTTCCCAGTGCCATTCTGGCAAGATGCGGCACGATGAGTCCCACAAATCCGATAAGTCCTGAAAGTGAAACAACAAGTCCCATGAGTAGCGAAACAATTATGAAACATACTCCCTTAACCCTTTTTACATCCACCCCCATCTGGAGGGCCGCCTCGTGACCTGAGGTCATGATGTTAAGGTGCCTGGAAAAGCCGTAGAGCGCAACGAATCCGATTATAACAAACGGAGCAATCATGGCTGACTGCCCATATCGGCTCTGTGAGAGGTCTCCGTAAAGCCAGAAAAGCATCGTATGAAGTCTGTCATCCGAGGAAATAGCGATAAAGAACATGATAACGGAGGTAAAGAATGCATTTATGATTACTCCCGCAAGGATGATGGTTGAAGACTCCATCCCCACCCTGCCCCGGCCCATGGCCCAGACAATCCCTATGGTAAGGAGGGCGCCTGCAAAAGAAAAAAGGGGCACCCCCAGGGCAAACCCGAGACCGCACATGATGGCGAGTACCGCTCCGAAGGCCGCCCCGCTTGAAACGCCAAGGATAAAGGGGTCCGCAAGCGGATTGCGCAGGATGGCTTGAAAGATGAGGCCTCCAAGCGAGAGCGAAAAGCCTGAAAGGCCCGCAAGCATGATCCTCGGAAGTCTGATCTTGAGAACAATCAAGGATGCCGACCCTTCTCTGCTCTCGAAAAGGACTTGTCTCAGTTCCCTGAAGGTAATGTTCACTGTCCCAAGGAGGAGTGACAGAATGATAGTAGCGACTAGAGCAGCCAAGAGAACTACAGTTATGCCTATAACCTTCTTGGGCTCAAGGGGCCTCTTTAGTTTGTTTGAAGGCACGTTCATCTAACCGCTCCCTGGTGAATGATTCGGTACATCTCTTCAATACCGTCAACCAGCCGGGGCGAGGGCCTGTCCAGGAGATCCGAATCTATCAAATGGACTCTACCCTCCTTTACGGCCTTGATTCCCTTCCAGTTAAACCACTCGATCCTTGCTTTTTCGTACTCTCCTCCCCTTTCCATGGAACTTATCACGATCACGTCAGGGTCAATCCTTATCACCTCTTCTATCCCGACCCTGGGATAATTGAGCACCTCATCGCCCGTCACGTTAATGCCTCCGGCGGCATGAATCACGTCATGATGGAAGGTGTTCCTGTTAACGCTCATGATAGGTCTAAGGTTAATCTGAAGGAAAACCTTAGGCCTTGCCCCACCCTCAGTCATGCGCTTTACCTTTTCAATCCTTTGCTTGAGGCCTTCTGCGGCCGCTTCGGCCTCCCTTCCGGCGCCGCAGACCATCCCAATCAGGGGGATGGTGGCGACTGCATCCACTACGTTCCTTGGATTTACAAGATAGACCTTTATTCCGGCCTGTTCGAGTATCTTTACTGCCGAAGGGCTGTTTCCGTCCACCGTACCTATCGCGAGGTCCGGAGCAAGCCCTATGATGCTCTCCACATTCAGCTTGACATAACTTCCCACCTTGGGCCTGGATGCCGCCTCCGGAGGATAATTGCTGAACTTCGTGACACCCACAACTCTATCTCCCAGGCCAAGAAAGTAAAGGATCTCGGTTATGCTGGGGGCAAGTGACACAATCCTGGCCGGCCGATCATGAAGATCAATTTTTCTACCCAGAGCGTCAACGAATTGGGCGGAAAGGCTCGGACAAGCAAAACACGCACAAATAAAGGATCCCGCCGCAACAAAAGCCATGATCTTCAGCAGCCTATAAGTTCTCTTCAGCATAAACAGTCTTGAGTTTGCGTGATTCTTTCCCTCAAGCACCTTTCCATTATAATCATCGAGATGTCTTCCCCAAAAAAGGAGGTCTGATTATACCTACTCTGTAACGACATGGGATTCAGTGCAACCTAGTGTCCATCCGGAAATGGCTGTTTTCACCAATTTAGGCGTTGGGCTCAAATTTTAATCCTCGAAATACGTCAATGTATTCCTGTGGTTAAAATTATCGCCCGCCTTGAACTCGAAGAAACTATCTCATTTCCGGATGGACACTACCTAGTAAATGGAATTATTTCCAAATGTTCACTTTTACCGGAGCGCCTGATCTTGATATCACTTTTCATCACAAACCGCAACGGTTCAAGCCGAGCGCCCGAAGCTTCCCCCTCCCCTTTACTCCTCCCCCTCGATGGGGGAGGGAGGGGAGGGGGTGATTTTCATCGTTCGTTGTGCCCCAATAGGGCATGGGGGTTAGTGTATTTGATCAACGGCATCAGATCACGGAAGAAGCTGGCACTGCCGGTTCTTGCTCACCATACCGGACATATATCTTGAGAACATGCCTCAAAGGTGATAGATTCATCTCCACTTATTTGACCGGTAAGGCAAAAATGATAATAGAGCAGGCAAGAGAAGTACTTAAGATAGAGGCCAGGAGCATCCTTGCCCTTATTAAGCGTATAGGGCCCGAGTTTGAAAGAGGCATTGAGATGATACTTGCCTCCAAGGGAAGGGTCATAGTCACAGGTATAGGAAAATCGGGGCTGGTGGGAAGAAAGATTGCCGCTACACTGAACAGCACTGGAACGCTTTCCGTTTTTCTGCATCCTGCAGAGGCCATCCACGGCGATCTCGGCATGGTAAGCGCAACAGATGTCATACTCGCCATATCAAACAGCGGCCGCACCTCAGAAATCAACACCATACTACCCATCCTAAGGGAAATGGGGGCAAAAATAATAGGCCTCATCGGGAGACCTGATTCACCCATGGCTGGTTTCTGCCATGTGGTGATAGACGTGGGAGTGGAAAGAGAAGCCTGCCCCATGGGGCTTGCGCCAACTGCCAGCACCACCGCAGCGCTTGCAATGGGGGACGCTATAGCCGTGGTGCTTCTAAGCCGCAGGCACTTCAAGCAGGAGGATTTCAAGAGATTCCATCCTGGCGGAAGCCTTGGGGAGAGGCTTGCAACAAAGGTCAGAGAGATAATGTTTGTAGGGGCCAATCTCCCTGTAGTAAAGACTGAGTCCTTTGTCGAAGAGGCCCTCACTGAGATAAACAACAAGGGTATAGGGGCCTGTCTGGTAGTCTCGGAAAATATGAGCCTCGAGGGCATAATCACCGATGGGGATATAAGGAGGGCAATCATTGATACTCCATTTATCCACAAGAAAAGGGCATCCGAGATAATGTCTCCGAGGCCCAAGACCATAGACGAAAACCAGACAATGGCCGAGGCCCTTGCTCTGATGGAACTTCACGAGATAACACACCTGGCCATTCTTGACAGGATGGGAAAGGTAAAAGGAATCGTGCATCTGCACGATATTCTTGGTAGAGAGGCTTTCAGGCTAAATGGAGGGTTTCAACTCGCCGCAGGGTCTCATTGCGGCACCGATAACGCCGTTTAGGCAGGACGGCACGCTGGATCTGCCGGGTCTGGAAAGGCTGCTGTCCAGGCTGATGAAAAGCTCGCAGGGTATTTTCCTTGCAAGCCCCGGCGCCGGCGAAGGGATATTTCTTAATACGGAGCAGCTCACAGCCCTGCTGGAAGCGGGTATGAACACCGTGATGGAGCGCATTCCCATCTTCATGTGGGTTACCGGGAGGACGGCCTCCGATACCAGGCAGACCGTTGAGACCTTAGGGCGCCTAGTGGAAAGAAAGGCTTACGGCGGGAAGGTTTTCTGGGTGGACTGCCCACTCATCTACCATAGCAACAGGGGCCTTCTCGACAACTATAAAGATCTGTGGACAGGCAAGCATCCACCCATAATGCTATACAATGATCCTTTGCTTGTTCAGGAACTTACAAGGCATTTCAAGAGAAAAAACATCCGAACCGCCATCCTCTCCGAACTCGCGGAATTGAGCGGCATAGCAGGCATAATCTTCCACGGCACACTGGAAAGGGTCTATAATTACGCCAAGGCCACGGCCAACGCAAAGAGCTTCTCTATCTATGAGGGTGAGGAGGAACAATTTCTCGACCGCCCGGGTTTGGCGGGGCTGGTTTCAGCGGGCGCTAACCTGATGCCCGAGGTATGGGGAAAAGTTACATCATTCTGTCTTGAGATCTCGGCCGAGAACACAATGTATCCGGATCTGCTAATGCAGATATGGAAGATGGGAAGCGCCCTCAGGGAACTTGTTGATTGTTACAGGATGGATCCGGCCCGCGTAATAAAGCAATACCTTTCAAAGGCGGGAGTGATAGAAGGTTCTTACTGCCTCAGTCCCCCAAAAAGAGAACTCACAAATCAGATTGCAAGGATTGAAGAAGTCCTTGCCAGGGGAGACTACCTGCCCTGATGCGCCTCTATCCCGTATCATTTCAATAAATCAGGTAGATAGCTTTTCGCTGATCAGGGCAGGCAGACAATAAATAAGCTCCTGTAGATGCGCCTTCAGGCGCAGAGCGCACGATACCTGTGCGGCTAAAGCCGCACCTACCCCGGATTTTTGAGTTCACACCATATCCCGGCGATTCCGGCCGCCGAGGCGCATTCCAGACCGAAGGGGAGATACCCGGCATAGCCCGCAATGGGCATCTCAAAGACATTGAAACCCTGCATAAAGGGGACTGTATAATACCATTTGGCCAGGCTGTAGTAATTCCACATCTCCCAGAAGAAACCGCAGCAAAGCGCCGCGAGGGAAGCGGAGACAGGCCGCCTCCAGTCGCCCTTGCCGACTCCGGAGAAGATATGCCTCCCCCCAGTGAAAGATTGCGCCGAGGCTATTACAGCCAGAGGAGATAACCAGAGGAAGGGATGTAGGTAGTCCGGGAATATCCCGATAAATAAAAGCGCCAAGAACCCCGCAGCCGTTGCAGCCCAGGCCATGGCTTTAGGCCTTGGAATCCTTATCCGCACGGCATTTCTACAGCAACGATTCACCACTTGGGAATTCATAATGAGTTCCTGGGTTGACAAGACCGCAGGCAGAACTGTTGAAAAGGAGATGCTGCTGTAGAGAAAATATTCCCAGGCCCCAAGCTCTCCTACCTCCGAATAATGCCAGTTTTGAACGAATCTGTTGAGATACTCAAAGACCCACCAGAAAAGGGCGCTTAGGGGAAAAAGGCCGGCAAACGCAGAAGGCCTTGAGAGCATGAAGCAGGAGCCTGTCTTTTTGCATGTCAGGGCATTTATGAAGACAATATAGGTTATCCAGAGCGGTGTGAAGGTATGGATCTGAAACGCTCTGAACCAGGAAAATCTGCTCCAAGCCGTGATCCAGAAAAACCCGTTTGCAGCAAGAGATACCCATCCCCACCATGGGAAGACTCCCGGCGCCATCTTGGAGGGGCCGCATCCATCGCATTTTACGGCCAAGGCGGCCGTGAGCACGCAAGAGAGGGTTATCAGGACCGAGATTGATGCAAAGGCCACCATGGAGAAGGATGCGTGATCAATGTACAGGCTTACCGGAGGAAACTCCAGATACCTCTCCAAGGGTTCCCCTGAAATCATTACCCCTGCAAGCGGAAGCATCAGGATCATCACCGCTGCCGCAGTGAACAAGGCCACCTGGAGATAATGCTTTCCGCCTCTTACATCATGCATTTTGTGGCAAGAAGCCTTCATAATTCCTCGCCTCTAGTTTGAAGACCGGATATATCTCTGTCAATGATTTATAACTAGTGTCTATCCGGAAATGGCTATTTTCACCGATTTCGGCGTTGGGCTCAAATTTTGATGAACTCGTAAAAAGTCAAAATTGGGATGGCAAGGTAAAAAGCTCCAGATGCAAGGCGCGCAAATCCTGAGGAGTGAGGCGTAGTTAGGCCTACGCCGCAACGACGAAGGATGCAGCGCAACGCCGCAGATGGACTTTTTACGAAGCCATCAATTTTAATCCTCGAAATACGTCAATGTATTCCTGTGGTCAAAATTATCGCCCGCCTTGAACTCGACTAAACTATCTCATTTCCGGATGGACACTAACTAAAGGTCATGCCCCGAAAGGGTCACAACGAGACATGAAAATCACCCCCCACCCCTCCCTCCCCCGTCGAGGGGGAGGAAATAATGCCGGCTCATCTCGACGTTTCGTGCCCTTGACGTATGAGGGCCCTGGCTGTAGTCTGATTGATGAGTCAACCACACAGAGCGACCTTACGGTCGGAAAAGGAGACAAGAAAAAATTTCATGGCTGGAGCACTCGTCTGGATAGATCTTGAAATGACAGGGCTTGACGTGGAACGTCACAGGATAGTTGAGATAGCCTCGATGGTAACCGATAAAGATCTTCAGATCATTGAAGAAGGGCCTGATATAGCCATATCGCAGCCTAAAGAGGTTCTTGCAGCCATTGATAGCTGGTCGGCCACACAGCACCAAAGATCAGGACTTCTTGACAGGGTTAAGAGTTCCTCCTGCGACACCGCGGGTGCGGAAAGAATCACCTTGGAGTTTATCAAGAGGCACTGCGCAGAAAGCGAATCCCCTTTGTGCGGGAACTCGGTTTGGCAGGACAGACGCTTTCTTGCCCGCTATATGCCTGATCTCGAAGCGTTCCTTCATTACAGATTGATTGACGTAAGCTCCGTGAAGGAGCTGGCCAAGCGGTGGTATCCGGGACTTCCTCGCTTCGAAAAGAAAGAGACGCATATTGCTCTTACCGACATAAAGGAATCCATTGAGGAACTTAAATACTACAGAGAAAAGGTATTCATCCGGAACAGTTAGGTCTTTACACCTGCTTTTTGCCGCGGCATCAGCCGCTGCGATCGCCTATGGCATGTTCGCAAAGGATGACACGGTTTTCCTGGCCGGTATCGCAGGGGCTATCGCATCCTATCTCGCGATAAGAAAGAGGATAAAGGAATCGCTCCTAAGAAGGGAAAAAGGAGAGAGAGGCTAGCCTCTCTTACTAACCCCCATGCGCTGGTGGGGCACAACGAAGGATGAAATTAATCAATATATTGGCGGAATTCTCATATAAAAGCTCATGCCCTGTTAGGGCACAACGCAGCATGAAAAAGCCGAATCTCATTGCCGACTAGATTTGGAATCCAGGTGTAAAGGACTGGATAGAGGCCTACACCGCTATGACGATGTATTTTCATAAAACTATAAGCGGGTTCTGATGAATCGTCTTGGCATGCGCTATTCCACCACCTTTTTCGGGCAAAGAGGCAAAGCGGACGCGATAAGATGAAAAAGAGACAGGGACTTAGTATATCCTGGCTGTACAGGAGAAGTGCAGCCCCCAAAGCCGGATTCACCCTCTTCGAACTCCTGATTGCCATAGCGATCATCGGCATTCTGTCGAGCATTGCCGTTCCTGTTTACATGCAGTACCTGGATCGCGCCAAGGTTGTGGTCTCCATATCCGATCTGAAAGCCATGGTGAACGAGCTAGAGGTCTTTAAGCTGGAAAAAGACCGACTGCCTGTAACGCTTTTGGAGATCGGCTGGGTCAGAAATGATCCCTGGGGTAACCCCTATCAATACCTCAATTTCAGTACGGTTAAGGGAAAAGGGAATATGAGAAAAGATCGTTTCTTGGTTCCCATCAACTCGGATTACGACCTATACAGCATGGGCAAGGACGGGCAAAGTAACCCGCCATTGACGGTCAAGGTGAGCCAGGACGACATCATTGTTGCCAATGACGGCAGCTACATCGGTCTTGCAGCCAGTTTCTAGGGGATAGACATAGTGAAGGGATTTACCGCAAACGTTCTGATCAGCAGACTTGGGCGCAGGATAGTTCTGCTCTTCGTCCTGTGTGCACTCGTACCCATTACCGCCGTGGCGGGATTTTCCCTCCTCCAGACCCATGTCCAATTAGACCACCAGATGGTGCGGTGGCTCCACCAGGAAGCTAAGGCGAGGGGACTCGCCATTTTCGAACGTGTAACCCTCCTAGACCGCGAGTTGGAGGTGTGCGTAAGCGCGATCCGGCAATATCCGAAATTGAGTGATCTTCTTGACTTACTGCAACGGGATAGCCTCAAGTCCCGGTTTAGAAGCCTCTTCATGGTACAGAGCAAGAGTGTTACCGCCATCTTCGGCGATGCTGCTATCCCACGACCCCTGACGTCGGAGGAAAGGGCGCATATGGCCAAAGGGAAAGCCTTGCTGCTCGTTGCGGAAGATGGGAGTGGCAGCAGGGTATTTCTTGCGCGTTTGTTCGTCCCGGAAGAACCCGACTCCGGCGTGCTATGGGGAGAATTAAACACCTCCTTTATCATGGGCCTGATGGACGAGGCGGGATACGGAGAAAAAGTGAGAATTGTTCTCTTCGATCATGGAGGAAAACTGATACATGCTACGGGCCAGATCAATCCCGTTTTTCAAGAGGAACTCCGTAAAAGCCTGCAATCCAGCACCTCAAGCGAATTCCACTTGACCATGGATAGCAGACGATACATCTCCTATTCCTGGCCGGTGTATCTCAAGGCAGAGTTTCATGCATCTTCCCTTACAGTTCTCTTTTGCATTCCTGAAGAAGACGTCTTTGCTCTACCTTACACGATTAAAGACATGCTTCCCCGGGTACTTGCCGTAACCATCCTGGTGGTATTTCTTCTCAGTCTTGTACAGGTGAGACGACAACTTCAGCCCTTGAAGGCACTGACAGAGGGCACCAAAAGGATTGCGGAGAAGCACTACGACACCAGGGTCGCCATAGTCAGACGGGATGAATTCGGCGAGCTTGCGAATTCCTTCAACGACATGGCGCTCCACCTGGAGAGCCAGTTCAACACCCTTAACGCGATTTCGGAAATTGACCGGGCCATACTTTCATCCCTCAAACGGGACGAAATAGTAGAGACCGTGTTGAACCAGATGAAGGGAGCACTAAGCTTCGACCTAGTGGGACTCATCCTGGCTGAGCACGGCAGGCATGGGGGGTTAAAAACATTCACCGCCCAAACTAAAGGAGGGCAAAAGCTTATTGCCGATAAGGTCTCAGCGCTTCCCTCTGACATATTCAAAGACTGTAGGGACAGGATTATTAGCCTGAAAAGGGAGGACAATAGGCTGCCTTCCTTTCTCAAGGGGGAGGGTGCCGAAGGAATCGAAACCTTTTTTCTCCTGCCCGTCTCCAGCAGGCAAGACCAGCCTGACTTACTGATTCTTGGTTTGAAAAACCAGGAGGGCGAAAACAACGAAATACTCGTCCATGCGCGGAGTGTCGCCGATCAGGTGGAGGTTGCCCTGGTGAACGCCTCCCTCTTGGAAGAACTGCAGGATATGAGCTGGGGAGCTCTTCAAGCCCTAGCCCGGGCGGTTGACGCGAAGTCCCCCTGGACTTCCGGGCACTCGGAGCGGGTTACGCTCTTTGCCCTCAAAATCGGTGAGGTCTTGCATCTCAATGACAAACAAATGGAGACACTGCATCGGGGATCGCTATTGCATGACATTGGCAAAATCGGTGTTTCGAATGCTCTATTGGATAAACCCGACAGACTCACACCGGATGAGTTCGAGGTGATAAAATCACATCCCGGGCGAGGGGGCAAGATATTGGAACCGATTAAGGCCTATAGCTCAGAGCTGAATATCGTGGTACAGCATCACGAACGTTTCGACGGCAATGGCTACCCCAAGGGTCTATCCGGCGAGCAAATTGATTACGGTGCACGCATTGTGGCTGTCGCCGATGTCTTTGATGCAGTAAGTTCAGATAGGCCTTACAGAAAAGGATGGGAATTTGATCAATGCGTCGGTCTCATACAGGATGGGCGGGGTCTGGCCTTTGACCCAGGGGTGGTGGACGGCTTCCTCCAGATTGTCGCCCGGGAGGGTAAGCGGATGATGATCAGACTAGACCAGGGTAGGCCTTCAGAATTGTTTTTCAGGAAATGACGGAGGATAGGCTATGGTTCGTATGCGAGAGCTGGGATTGTTTCTGGCCGTATTTGTTTGCGCGGTGTTTTGCGGCGACTGCTCAAGGGAAGAAATCCCGTCTAAGATTCTCGGAGTTTGGACAACCGAAGTCCCCCCTTACACCGATGCAACGATGGTGATCGCCGATACATACATCACCTTCAAAAACGGCGATTCTGTCAGTGAGCACCGAATAGCAGCGTTTGAGAAAACGAAGGATCAAAACGGGGTTGTGTACACTATTTTCTATGAGAGCGAGGGAGGGAAGGCAAGCCTCGCCTTTTATCTCATGCAAATAGGGGAGTTTGAGGAAGGAGAGTATTCTCTTATCTTCAAGAACCAGAAAAATCTCCTTTGGACAAAGATTGCCCATTAATTTTGTTTCCTGCCATGCGCAAAGGACCGTTAATTGGAAATTTTCAGGATGCACTTATGAAAGACAAAAACAGAAGACGATGGTTTCCCTTAGTAGATGCTCAACTACAATTCAAATTTCTCGCCGTAATTTTGGGCTATGGAGCGACGCTTCTACTCGTAATCGGATGTGCTCTCTTTTTCCCAGATTTTTTGGTGCTCACCGACGAGACAGCAGACCCTATAACGAAAACCAAAGCGGCCGAGTTCATCCTCACCACGCATGCGAGGCTCTGGCTGCCCGTCATAACAGCGCTCCTATTGATAGGCATGCATTTTTTCAGGTCTTTTCATCGGGTAGTCGGTCCGCTTTACAGGTTTCGCTGGGCATACGAAAAGATCGGGGGAGGTGACTTGGGCATTACTGTTCGACTCAGGGCAAACGACTTGCTCCCGCGGGAGGAAAAGGGACTTAACGATATGATCTGTTCCCTTGCGGAAAAGGTGAGGATGGTAAAGGACAGTGCCGTAAAGGTTTCCTCTTCTTTTGGGGAGATTGAAAAACAGTTTGCGACCATGGCGGAGCCGCAAGACAGCGAAAACAACATGGAGAGGTTGCTGGTGGAACATCGCCACGCCATTAAATCTCTGACGGAGAAACTATCGGTTTTTACTCTGCAGTAACAAAATGCGGGTAAACATGCAGCATTCCCCTTTGCAACCAAATTCCCAAAGCCGGTTTATATGAAAATCACACCCGCCATTACCTCACAGTCTAGGGTGAGGAATATAGGAAATGGCGATTTATATGAAAATAGATAGTGTCCATCCGGAAATGAGATAGTTTCGTCGAGTTCAAGGCGGGCGATAATTTTAACCACAGGAATACATTGACGTATTTCGAGGATTAAAATTTGAGCCCAACGCCGAAATCGGTGAAAATAGCCATTTCCGGATGGACACTAGATAGTCATAGAGGCGTAGGCCGCTATCCAGTCCTTGGAACCTGGATTCCGGATCGAGTCCGGAATGACATGCGGCATTTTCATCTTTCGTTTTGCCCCCCGGGCATGACCGGTTATATGAAAATGCCCCTTCCCTTTATTCCTCCCCCTCGAAGGGGGAGGGAGGGGTGGGGGTGATTTTCATGTTTCGTTGTGCCCCGACAGGGCATGACCGTTAGTCAATTGTCGAACCCTTGGAAATGGGCTCTATCCAGGCCTCACCACCAAATGCATCGGAAAGTTCTTCTGCAATCAGCTTCATATCCTCCTTCGTTTTTGTTTCAACCACAAGATCATAATCATCGAGTATCTTCAGACGTCCGTGCCTTTTAACTATCTCCTCGGTCAGATGGACATCTGCGGTGACCCAGCCCTTCATCCTTGCAAGGAGTTCAGTTCCCTTGAAACCGCGCTCTATGACAAGATCAACCCGCCTCTGCTTTGCCTCCCAGCCGACAACGGCAGGCTTCTTGAGAACGGGCCGAACCGGATCATGCATGGCAGCGCACTTAAACCAAAGTAACGCCCTTTCCATTTTCATCTCCTTATTGACAGCAAACTCCAATCAGTGACAATAGGATATTGAAACGCGAGCGTCAAGGTTGAGAAGACCTGCGCTTTTAAGTCATGAGAATTTTCTGAAGTGAGGATTGGAGATGGATGTATTATCCGCAATGAAGAGCAGAAGAAGTGCCAGAGCCTATCTCAAGAGGCCTGTTCCAAGGGATCTAATAGAGGATATCTTCACAGGCGCAGGTCGAGCGCCTTCCGCCATAAACCTTCAGCCATGGGAATACACGGTGCTGCAGGGGGAAGAGAAAGACCGCCTGGTAAGGCTTCTTTTGAAGATTCACGCAGAGCGCAAGGTCTCCTGCGGACCAGGGACTTCCGGACGTCTGCCGGAGAGGTTTGCCGCGCGAAGCCGCCTGGCTTCTAAAATCATGACCCCTGCCATTGAAAAGATGGGAGTCCCTTTCAACAGATTTATTGAGGAAGGGAGCTGCTCGTTTTACGGAGCCCCTGTTGCAGTAATCGTAACCATGGACAGGTTATTCCCAAAGATACGCTATTTGGACATAGGTTTAAGCGTGGCATACCTCCTGCTCGCGGCCCAGGGAAAGGGGCTTTCCACCTGCCCCATAGGCCTCATTACCGCATATGGAGATGAAATAGCCGAGGCCATAAGCCTACCCGAATCCAAAGAGGTGGTCCTCGGTATAGCCATGGGATACGCCGACGAATCCGCTCAGGTCAATTGCGTTAAGACCGACCGCGAACCCCGGCAGGAGATCGTATCCTGGTACGAATAGAGAAGGCGGGTCAACTTAAGGCGGGCTATTCCCGCAACCCGGATCCCAGCGTACAGTCTCGTCATTCCGGCATGCCCTAAGCCGGAATCCACTCCGCCGTATTCCTGTATACCGGCCAAAACCGTGCCGGAAGGTTAAAATTGCAGATAAAGGATGCCGAAGTTTCTTGTTTTTTGTGACAGGAAGCTTTGGAATAAGGCACTAAAGTGATGCCGTATGGGCCCCATCGGGCCTTTATTGCTCGTGGTGATGCAGGATATCTCCGGTCGGATGCGCATGGTAGTGACTGTGAAGGATGCTGGAATCTCCGTTATAGACTACCGCTCCTTTTTGGATGCTGTAAATCTCGCGGGTTGTCTTTACCAGGAAGTCGTATTCATGTGATACGATCAAGTAGGTTATGGAAAGTTCATTCAAGAACTCTATGATCCTCCCGCAGGTCTCGAGATCCAGGCCGGTAGTCGGTTCGTCGAGGAGCAGGAGTTCAGGTCTGCACGCAAGCACGGTAGCGAGGGAGACAAGTTTTTTTTCGCCCCCTGAGAGCCTGTGGGTAAGTCTATCCTCAAAGCCTTTAAGATTTAGCTTCTCCAGCGTCTCAATGGCTATGCCTCTTGCCTCATTAGGGCTTTTCCCCTGATTCAACACCCCGAATGCAACATCTTCTATGACTGTCGGACTGAACAGTTGGTCATCCGCGTTCTGAAATACAAACCCGATGCGCCTCCTGGCCTCAACAAAATCCTTTTCCTTTGAGACGGTTTTTCCGAAAAGACGGACCACACCCGCTGAAGGTCTCAAAAGGCCCATCAATATATGGAGGAGCGTGGTCTTTCCGCTTCCGTTAAAGCCTATGAGACCCACCCGCTGGCCCTTAAGAAGGGTAAAATCAAGGCTGCTGAGCACTGCGCGCCCGTCGCCGTAAGAAAAACCTACTCCCTTAAGCTGGATCAATGTATCGCGATCATCCATTCCGTCATACCTATAGCGCACACTCCAACCGACATCGCCACTGAAAAGAATATGTCTTCCAGGGACACCCTGTATTGCGTAAGGCAATAGAACTTTCCCTCAAAACCGCGGCACTTCATAGCCTGATGTACCCTTTCGGCCCTGTCCCATGAACGCACAAAAAGCATTCCTATAAGGTAGGCATAGGTCCTGTAGGTGTGAAGACTGGTCCGTGCCTTAAAGCCCCTGATCCTGATCGCCCTGAGGAGTCTGTTGTATTCCTCTTCTATCACAAAGACGTAACGATAAGTCAGGAGAAGAAGGGTAACCACCTTCACCGGAAATCCAAGTCCCTGCATAGCATGGCCCGCGGCGGCTACAGGCATTGTCGCAACCAGGGCGAGAAATGCAAGGAAGATGGCATTTGACTTGATGGTGACTGAAGCCGCATAAATGATACCTTCCCTCGTCGCGGCAAGAGGGCCTATTTCAAAAATCGTCTCCCCATCGAAGGTAAAAGGCACAACTATCCAGAAAAGAAGGATAATTGAATTTACGACGATCAGTCTTTTGAAAAGGGCCTTTACCTGCAGGCGGGCAAGGGCTGTAATCAGGATTGAAAGGACCAGTGCCAGAATCATTGGAATCGGTCTGGAGACGAGAGCCACCGGTATGGAGTAGGCAAGCGCAGCCAGGATTCTTACCCTTGGATCAAGCCTGTGCATAAGCGAATCCCCGGTTGCAAAAACTTCTTCTATCACGCCATGCCTTCCTTTGAAGCCTGCCTTTTCGACCTGAAATATGCCGCAAGGCCCACAAGCCCGATTATATAGCCTATACCGCCCATTATGTCCCTCAAAGAAAAATCCTTTTCCCGGGAAGCAATAATTATCTCTGTCAGAGGCCTTAACTTTTTTCCCACCGCGTCTTCAATCATCTTTCTTATTTCAGCGGCATCAACTTGAAGAGCGGCTTCAGGCCGGGAGGGACTCCTTTCCCCGGAAGCCTCCTCTTTGGATGCGGAAGCCCCCGAATCCTGTTTTTTGCCCTCATCCTCTACTACTAGATTCCACTCACCCCTGTGCCCCTGCCCTGCTTCAACCACAATCGTCAAGGCTCCTCTGGCAGGGATAGCGAATGCATAGGAGCCTTTTTCGTCTGTTTTACCCTCGTGGATGAGCTTCCCAGTTTCATCCATCACCTTAATAGCACCGCCCATTACTCTTTTGCCGCCGGCAAACTTGGCCTCCACCATTATCATGTCTCCGTCCACCCAGGCAAATACATTGACCCTGTGGGCCAGACAATCCGACTGCAATCCCAGAATAATCAAGGCGGCGACAAGAAAAACCGCTATCATATAGAAAATATTTTTCTTACCCATCACTTTCCACCTCTCTATCATTTTTCGCTGCTCAAAAGCCCTTCCCGCTGTAGCTCTGTGCTTTACAGCTCTGCCGATCCGTCCTCAGTCTCTCTAGCTTAGTGTCCATCCGGAAATGAGATAGTTTCGTCGAGTTCAAGGCGGGCGATAATTTTAACCAAAGGCATACATTGACGTATTTCGAGGATTAAAATTTGAGCCCAACGCCGAAATCGGTGAAAATAGCCATTTACGGATGGGCACTAGCCTAGTGGTCTTAGCGGCTCAGTCCTCCATTCGCCGCCAATACATAATGAGCGTCCCTGTCATTCCGTAAGCCGCCTCAACAAATTATGTCACTCTCCCATTCTGTTTTTCCGCCGTTTCTTCTCCGGTTGTCAAGTTAGCAGTTCCGGCTTCACCTTAAGGAAGAAAGTCGCGCAGAAAGCAGTCACGATCCCCTCAATAACCATAACGGGGAAGTTGGCCGCTATGAGCATCCATGATACCGCAAAAAAATCCTCCCTGGTGAAGATCAATGCCGCCGCAACCAGCAAAGCGCTCAAGAGCACTGCCAGGAAGCCGCAGGCAAATCCTGCGGCTATTGACCATTTTCCCCCTTTTCTTATAAGGGGCCTCAATGCGATATAACCTATGACGGCGGGCAGTGCCATGATAACCGTGTTGACCCCCAGGGTCGTCAGCCCCCCGAACTGGAAAAAAGCCGCCTGAAGAATAAGGGCGACCAATATAGCCGGAAACGCCCCCCATCCCAGAATAAGACCCACGATCCCGTTAAGCACCAGATGGGCGCTTGAAGGCCCGACCGGCACATGAATAAGGGATGCAACAAAAAAACAAGCAGAAAGCATACCGGCCCTTGCAATTCTGTCATAGTCAAGTCTCTTGAGACCGATCCCAGTTCCAACAACAGCCAGTGCAGCTCCCGACAATAGAACCGGCCCTGAAAGCACTCCCTCTGATATATGCATCTAACCCCCCAATCTGATAATATTATTCATTTGCTGCCAAGTCTCAAAAAATAAGAGCAAGCTGGACCGTGAAAAGATCGCGCGTGTCCGAAACCGACCCCTCTGAGTTAAGATTATTGCCATCGTATTTACCGTGGAGATATTCGCCCGATATTACCGTACTGTCAAATATCTCATAACTAACACACAGACCGAACTGGCTTTCGGGATAAAGACCGAACATATCCTTAGAACCCTCGTATTTTCCTGCAAGCTGAAGGCGTTCAATAGGCCTGAATGCAAGCTCGAAGTTCCACGCAGCAGGCCTGCTTTCCTTTGCATTTCCGTCCCTGTCAAGGGCATAGTTCATTTCCCCGGCCTCGAACCTGTCAAACGCGCTTATGTATTCAGCACCGAAGCTGAAGCGGCCATATTCTGCGGTAAGATAACCCGCTGCCCCTCCGACCCTGTCTTTTACAGCTTTTCCGTCAAGGCCGTCAGGTCCCTGAAGCGTATCGGTCTCTCCCACATTATTCAAATAGGATGCTCCGGCAACTATTGAAACCCCTCCCAACGTACCTTCAGGATTATGGAAGTGCGCATCTGCGAAAAACCCTTTTATCCTGCTTTCATCTTCGCCGACCTTAAGGACATCACCCCTGAAGACCCCCAGGCCGGTTGTGAACCAATCGTTTCTCCAGCCTGCCTGTGCCGCAGTTTCCTGGATTTCGAACACCTCAAGCGTAAGAGGATCTGATACAAACCAGGTATTCAATTCGCCGAAGTGAGGATAATACCTTCCTGCCACTGCGTAAAAACCCATGGTTTCCTCGACCCCGCCTATTGTGATCGTCCCTTCATCAACCGTAAGATCAGTCTCGTCCTGTTCGTAGAGAAGCCTTATGGTGCCTGAGACATATTTATTTACCGTAACCTCCGCTCCCAGTTCCACGGTGGCAAGCGTTATATTGTCATCTCTTCGGCTGTCTTCGGAGTCAGCCTGGCTGGGATCTTTTGTCTTGATCATTTCACTGCTTCCCTCTACCTCGATAAGACCTGAGAGCTTTATCTTGTCTGTCCATTGCACGCCACCCCCTTTTTCTCCCTCACCCTTCGTCTCCATAGGAACCCCGCCTTCCGCGTGTCCCTTGGTATGAGAAAGCTCTTCATCGGTTTTGGCTGCCCTGGTCTCAAGTTCCTTTATCCTTTCATCCCTTTTTTGTATCTCTTTTTCAAGTTCATTAAGCCTTGTCTTCATAGCAGACAGCTCTCTTGCGATATCAGCGTTGGAAATATCCTGAGCTGAGCAGTAACCGCGCGGCAGAAGGACAAACGCGGAAATGATCGTCAATAATGGAATAAACATCATAGATCGGCGCATGGTTCTTCCCCCTTTCTACCTGCTCTTCCAGTCTTTGAACTCGACCCAGATGACCGCGCCCAGCTCGTGATCCTTATCTTTCCCGTCCTTGGGCATCTTGGTATCAGAGGTGACAAGCCCTGCAAAGCCCCACCATCCGGCTTTCGGGACAGCATAGGTAAAGACCCCGTTACCATCGGCCTTAAGACTTTGAGTGATCATGTATTCAGTCGGGGCATGTGCCTTTTTGTCTTTGTTGTAGTATTCCACCTCAACTGTCGCGTAGGGTACCGGCTTGCCGTCAACCTTGACTATCCCCTGGAAGAGGTTTCCTGCATAAAGCCCGAAAGGTCTTGTAAGCGGAATTATCTCGGCCTTGAGCCCGATCTCTTCATCCCAGCCGTCTTCGTCTCCGAAGGCTGCCGCCACCGTTTTTGTATAGTGAGAAATGAATGAGTCTTCGGCCTCCTCCCAGTAGGGTTCCGGCTCCATGTAGAAGATCATGGTGCCGGGTTTCTCTACCTTGTAATCGGCCTTCCAGGCCTTACGCTCCAACACCTTTACCTCATTGAGCGCCTTAAGGAGATCTTTCTTTGCTCCTCCGACCAAAACTCCGAAAGCCTTAGGCCTAGCCATGTCCATGCCGACCATCTCCATGGGATGAGAAAATGAGACCGTGATATTTAATTTGGTACTATCTCCCTGCATAACCATAGAATCTGATGGTATAACCATACCGAAGTGGGCAAGGGCGTCAGACACGGCAAAACACAGCACCAGACAGGCAAGAACAACAATAATCCTTTTCATAATCCAAAACTCCTTTTTCAAATGGCTGGAATAAAATTCAAAAGGCCATAAAGGCCTGCTCCCCGTTAAGGGTTTACAGGCCTTCATGGCCTCATTTTTCAAAAAATTAGTTTTTCCCGCGCAGGCTTCCTGCCTGCATTTATGGGCAATTATAGAAAGCCCCTCGACCTCTGTCAAGCAAAAAAATCCGTGGTGCCCAAGACCTTTCTCACCGAGGCTTGAACCTTAGACCATTATGGTCAATTCTCCATAGCGGATGTTTCTTGCCCCCTTGCTTATTACCGGCCCCAGGGTTTCAGCTTATCAGATTGACGCGGATATGATCTGTTTTGTGGAACCCTGGGCCTGAACAAACGCTTTGCGGAATTCGCAGCTACTTTCCAGATACTGCCTTCCTAGCCCTTTCAAGCAGCACTTCAAGGGTGGGCTTCGCTCTGGCCACAACGGCAATCTGGTAAGAGAATAAAGAGCGCGAAGCCCTTATCGCAAGGCTGTTAATGGAAAGACATAATCCTGCAAAACCGGTCCATCCGAATGCCAGAGGATAAGGGGCAGGGATACCCTTTTCCTTTAGAATCACAAATCCCGACATCTCCAGGGTGCGCCTGAGTGACCTGAAGGTGAAAAGCCTTGTGTGCTCGAGATCAAGGATGCCTCTTCTGCCGTAGTTAAAAAGACCCAGAAATAGACTCAGACGCGTCATTATGAAACCGACATTGGCAACCGTAATGACAATATCCGTATGATTTTCCGAAAAACGATCCCTTATCCTTTCAAAGAACAGTTCAGGAGCACGAAGCTGGTCAATTACGTCGAGCGCCAGGATGGTCTTAAAGTCCCCCGGCAATTTGCTCAAATCAAATTTATCTATGTCGGCCGTAATATGCTCGGATGAGTCCTGTGGCGTATCATCAAAGTGCTTTTCCACAGAAACGACAGAGCAGCCCTTTTTCTTCAGTTCCTTCTCCATGAGACAAGGCCCTGAGCCCAGATCGAGAACCCTTGTTCTCGGAGGCACTGCATCAAAGGCGAATTGATGGGAGCTGGGAAAACCAAATTTGGGAACGTAAGGATATCTCTTTCCTTCCGTGTCAAACCTGGGATGATAGAATATCCCCCACCTTTGAACCCTAGACTGCACAGAGGAAATGATGATTTTTATTCCATAACGGATCTCGTTTACACGCGATATCTCATCCCCGTAAAAGGTTGGGATAGGGACTTCAAGAATTCTTTTTTTCTTTAATAATAGCTGGATTATGATATCTGTATCAAAGTCAAAGTAATCTGAGTTATATTTAAACGGGATGGAACTTAATGCCTCTGTGCTGTAGGCCCTGTATCCGCTGTGAAACTCGCTCAAGTGCGCACCGAGGATCCTGTTTTGAAGAAATGTCAGAGCCTTGTTTCCAAGCCACTTATAGACAGGCATGTCCCCTTTGAGAGCGTCTCCCTTCTTCATCATCCGGGAGCCGAAAACGGCGTCCGCCTCACTTGCAATTATCGGCCTTATGAGACGATCCAGGTACTCAGGGGCGTACTGACCGTCTCCGTGCAGGAGCACCACCGCGTCGAAGCCCTGCTGGATCGCGTAGAAATATCCTATCTTCTGGTTCCCGCCGTAACCCTGGTTGACCGGATTGAAAAGCACGGTTATGGGGCGGGATCCCTCTTTCTCTGAAAATGCCCTGGCCCTTTTGAAGGTGTCATCCCGTGAGCAGTCATCTATGAGAAGCACCTCGGAATCGTAAAGCTCGTTGGTCCAGACATCCCCGGGAATACGTTCAAGTACTCCCTCAATGAATCTTTCCGCATTATAGGAAACAATAAAGATAAGGGCCTTAGCCTTTTTTGAAACTTGATGGCGTCCTGCGACGCTGTGATTATCTATCTTCATATACCCCCACGCCCGGATACGGGCACAAAGAATGATGAAAATACAACACTCTTCCCTTGCCTGTCCAGAATGAAAGACAAGAAAATCTGATCGTGAACAGCTTGCCAATGCATAGGTATCTTGATAAATCCCATCCCATGAGGCAATTTCAAAACTCACAGTTTCGTCATTGCCCGACTTGATCGGGGAATCCAGCCCGGCCTTCAATCAATGCCCTATGGATTTCGGGCTTTCGACGGAATGATGAGTGGCCATCATAGTTTTGCAATTGGCTCCCATCTCTATTTATTGCAATAGATGCCGTGCTTCATTTTTCCTTGACACCATGGCGCCTTGTACAATATATTTCATGTTTAAAAAACAACGCGTTATCAGCTCACCTCACCCATTGCCTGGCTTAGTACCCTTAGCAAAGGAGGCAGACTATGAAACATGCGATCGTAGGTACCGGAATTGCCGGGACCCTCGCCGCCGAATCCATTCGCAGGGTTGATCCCAACGCCTCTATCACACTGATCGGTGATGAGCCTTATCCTCCATACTGCCGGCCCATGATAAGCATGCTACTTGAAGGAAGCATACCGCCCGAGCGCATGGCGATTCGTGGAGCAAACGATTTTCGTTCTCTTAACATTGATCTTCTAACCGGAGAACGTGTAAGTCTCATCCACCCGAAAGAAAAAAACCTTGAAACGGCAAAGGGGAAGATCATCTCGTTTGATAGGCTCCTTATAGCAACCGGCGCTGATCCGGTTGAGAGCAAAGCGGATGGATCCCACCTGCGAAACATCTTCACCATGAGAAACCGCCGCCATGTGGAGGCCATGCTGGAGGTCATGCCGGAGGTGAGAAGCTCTCTAATAATAGGAGGCGGGCTGGTAGGACTCAAGGCGGCGCATGCCCTTAACCGGAGGGGAATAAGTGTCACCATGGTCGAGAAGCTGGATCATCCCCTGCCCCTGGTTACAGACCGCAAATGCGGCTACGCTGTAGCCAGAAGTCTGGAGGCTATGGGAATCGCCCTGAGGATGAGCGCTACTGTTGCGGCCTTCGAAGGAAACGGCAGGGTCCGAGAGGCACTTCTTTATGACGGATCAAGGATATCCTGCGATCTGGTTGTCCTGGCCGCAGGTTCAACCCCTGCCGTTCCTTCCATTAAAGAGGGCCGGATCCGGATGGGGCGTGGGATCCTTGTGGACGATTTTCTGGAAACCGATGAGAAGGGTATCTACGCTGCAGGAGACGTGGCAGAGGCAATGGACGTTATATCCGGGCAAAAGAAAGTAAATGCCATATGGCCGGTCGCCGCTGAACAGGGAGTCGTCTCCGGAATGAACATGGTCGGCAGAAATGTTCCCTACCAAGGTGCTATTGGCCGGAACGTAGTGCGTATCGGAGATCTGGATATGCTGAGCGGCGGGCTGATCAACCCGCCGCCGGAAGGGTCTTATGAAATCCTGGAAAATGAAGACCTGCGCCGGAAGACCTATAGAAAACTACTCTTTGAAGAAGATGTGCTCAAGGGCCTCGTGATGTTGAACCGAATCGAAAAGGCAGGGGTGCTTCTTTCGTTGATGAAACGGCGGATGCCGATAACCGTATCAAAGGAGAGACTCTTGGACCCGGGTTTTGACTTCTGCCAGCTCCTGCCCGGTATGCAGCCGTCTGCGACGGCTTGAGGATTGGAACATAATGAAACGAAAGGAGGAAAGCCCATGAAACAAGTAGTGATTCACCCTGAAAGGTGCGTGGGGTGCATGCAGTGCATGGTGGCATGTGCGACCGCCCATTCCAAGACCAAAAGCCTTCCTGGGGCCCTTGGGGAAAGCCCGCTTCCCAAGCCGAGGATACATCTGGGGACAGGGCTTTATCGGGAGGGTTTCCCTAACCGGTGCCGACACTGTGACCCTGCACCTTGCATGATGGTCTGTCTCCCGGGGGCCATCTACAGGGAAGAGGTGGGGAACACAGTGCTCATCAACGGGGAGAAATGCATCAATTGCGCCACCTGTGCCATGGCCTGTCCCTTTGGCGTAATTAGATATCACGAGGATAGCCTGGGGCCTCCGGGCAAGGCCATAGCCGTGAAATGCGACAATTGCATTGACCGCCGGGCCAGGGGGCAGGTGCCCGCCTGTGTGGAGGTCTGTAAATGCGGGGCACTCACCTTCGAAGAGCCTTCGTCTTCCTTTAAGAGAAAGACGGACGAGATGGCCAGGAGGGTGTCTGCCGGCGCCGAAGAGCGGGCGGAAGTGGCATCGCCTGGCTTTGTTCTTATGAATGTTCTTAAAAGAGCACAGGTTGAATTATCCGGGCGCGAAGCCTAGCTGCCGGCAGGGAGGAGGAATAGCCATGAGCGATAAGACAAAGAAATTTGAAAAATACACTATCACGCGTGACGGTCAACTGATGCTGGGAAAGGCGGAGCAGGAACAGATCGAGACCGTTTGGGATCGTTTTGAAGACCAGTTGCCCCAGTGCGGCTATTGCGAGATGGGACTGAGCTGCAGAAACTGCGCCATGGGCCCCTGCCGCGTGGACCCCTTTGGTGAAGGGCCTCAGAAGGGCGTATGCGGCGCCGACGCTGATATCATCGTGGCAAGGAATTTCGGACGGATGATCGCAGCCGGCGCTGCCTCACACTCGGATCATGGTCGCGACCTTGTGGAGGTATTGGAAAAGGTGAGCCAGGGCAAAGCGCCCGGATATAAGATCAATGATTCTGAAAAATTGATGCGAGTGGCGGCTGAATACGGCGTCGCTACGGAGGGTAAAGACGCCCTCACCGTGGCAGGTGAACTCTCTTACGCCATGCAGGAAGACTACGGAACACGCAAGAAAGGTATCCAACTCATTTCCAGGGTGCCGCCAAAACGCTTGAAGGTGTGGGAAAAGCTCGGGATCATACCCAGGGGAATAGACCGTGAGACCTCGGAGATGATGCACCGAACGCACATGGGTGTGGACAATGACTGGCTCAATCTGCTTCTCCAGGGCATGCGAAATGCGCTTTCCGACGGCTGGGGAGGTTCTCTCATCGCAACCGAGGTCTCGGATATCCTCTTCGGTACGCCTAAACCGGTAAGTTCCACCGTCAACATTGGAGTTCTCAAGGAAGATCATGTCAATATTCTCGTGCATGGCCACAACCCTGTGGTGTCAGAAATGATCTGCCGGGCCGCCGAAGACAATGAACTCGTGCGGCTGGCCAGAGAAAAAGGCGCCAAGGGGATCAACCTTGCCGGTCTTTGCTGCACTGGCAATGAACTCCTGATGCGCCACGGGGTCCCCATGGCCGGCAATCATCTCATGACTGAGCTGGTTCTCATGACGGGCGCAGTGGAAATGATTCTCGTTGACTATCAGTGCATCATGCCTTCTCTGGGGCATGTGGCAAAATGCTTTCACACCCGTATGATCTCCACGAGCGACAAGGCCAAGTTCCCTGGGATGGACCACAGGGAATTTCATCCTGAAAATGCCGCTCAGCTTGCCAGGGAACTGGTGAAGGAGGCGGTTGAAAACTTTACAAACAGAAATCCCGACAGGGTCTATATTCCTGTGGACCCGGTCCAATGCATGGCGGGATTTTCGGTTGAGGCCATTCTCGGGGCGCTTGGAGGTAGTCCTGCTCCCCTGATAGATGCCCTTAAGGCCGGAAAGATCAGAGGAGCCGCAGGCATAGTCGGGTGCAACAACCCCAAGATCAGGCAGGACTACGGGCACGTAACCCTTGCAAAGCGACTAATTGAAAATGACATCCTGGTCTTGGATACGGGATGCGCTTCAGTGGCCACGGCAAAGGCCGGTTTGAAGGTGCCGGAGGCCATTCGGCTTGCAGGGCCCGGGCTCAAGGAAGTGTGCGGAGCCTTGGGGATTCCACCGGTCCTCCATGTGGGCAGTTGTGTGGACAATGTCCGGATCATGGTCCTTGCCGCCGCGCTTGCCAATACCCTTGGGACGGATATTAGCGATCTACCCCTGGCAGGTGCCGCTCCCGAGTGGTATTCGGAAAAGGCCGTTTCCATCGGGGTTTATGTGGTAGCCAGCGGAATCTTCACTGTGCTTGGGCCTACGCCGCCCATAACAGGAAGTGCCAAGGTGGTGAACATGGCCACTGCCGGTCTCAACGATGCAGTGGGGGCCTGTTTTGCCGTGGAACCGGATCCAGAAAAGGCAGCCGTTCTAATCAGACGCCACATCGAAAAAAAACGAAAGGGGCTGGGGTTGTCCTCGATCGAGGTATGAAAACCGCAACTGGTGGGGAGGAACTTTAGCAGAAACTCCCTCCCCATCGTTTTCGAGAGTGTAACTAGTGCCCATCCGTAAATGGCTATTTTCACCGATTTCGGCGTTGGGCTCAAATTTTAATCCTCGAAATACGTCAATGTATTCCTGTGGTTAAAATTATCGCCCGCCTTGAACTCGACGAAACTATCTCATTTCCGGATGGACACTAACTACACAGGTTCAAAGTTCAGGAGTTCACGCTTCAGGGCTGGAGGGCGATGAAGAATGAACTACTGAGTGAAGAGACAAATACAAGATGCTGCTGCGACCGGAAACGAACGCCACTTATATGAGATGAAAGGTAAGCGACCTCTGGTTTTCCTGAACGGGGAGCTTAGTCTGTACCCGTCTGCTTCCGACCTTAACCTTCTTTCCGATAATATCCATATTGCTCTGATCCAACGGCAGACCCTCAAGGTTTCCCATGACCCACGGCCCCTCGTCTAGTTCCACCATGGCAACCACATAGGGAGGTGTCCTGCCTTCGGGAGCTACCCTCACCACGGTGAAGGTTCGGAGAGTCCCCACTCCGCTCATCTCAGCCACCCTCAGTTCCTGCCCTCCGCAGGCCCTGCATACCCCCAGGGGAGGACACGTGGCCGCCCCGCATCCGTTGCAGACAAGACCGAGCAGTTTTTCCTGCTCAAGCCCCTGCATAAACTGATTATATGTGAGTTTATATTCCATGATCATCACACCCTCAGGATGATATTGCAGACAGTACCGAAATCCCCGCCAAGGGTATCTACCATCCCCACCCTTGCTCCATTAACCTGCCGCTCACCGCATTCACCCCGTAACTGCTCAACTATCTCAGTCACCTGTGCCGCTCCGGTCGCGCCTATCGGATGACCTTTTGCCTTCAGGCCGCCGGATGGATTCACGACAAGCTTTCCTCCAAGATAGGTCTCCCTGCTGCTTGCCGACTTGTAGGCCGATCCAAATCCGTAAAAGCCCATGGCTTCAAGGGCGAGGATCTCGGCTATGGTAAAGCAGTCGTGGAGTTCAACCACCTGCACATCTTGAGGCCCTATGCCGGCCTGAGAAAAGGCCTGACGGGATGCCTCCTCCCTTGCCTTTATCCGGGTCAGGTCCCTTTGAAGATAAAGGGATCCGGCCGATGCCTGGCCTGTCCCGGCAATAAAAACCGGTTTTTCAACCAGTTCCCTGGCCTTGTTTGCCTCGGCTAACACAAGGGCCGCGGCCCCATCGGAGAATGGACAGCAATCGAAGAGCTGCAGGGGATCTGCAACCATCATGCTGTTTAGCACCGTATCCACGGTAATGGGTTTCCGGAAATGTGCCTTGGGATTGAGGGAGCCGTGATAATGATTCTTTACCGCTACCTCAGCCATGTGCCTTTTAAGCTCGCTCAGGGCTATACCGTATTTATGGGCGTACATGTGGGCAGCCATGGCAAATACCCCAGGGAATGTTATTCCCGCGGAAGATTCATGATGAGCCTGGCAGGCCATGGCAAAGGTGCGAGTCGCAAGAGGGGTCCCCATCCCGGCAGCCCTTTCGGTTCCTCCCGCCAATACGACATCATATATCCCGGCCCCTACCAGCAAGGCCGCGTGCCTGATAGCCACTGTAGCCGTAGCGCATGCGGATTCAAACCTTGTAGCCGGCGCCCCTGTTGGAAGTCCCAGTTCCGCGTGGGCAAAAGGGGCCATGTGGAGCTGCCCCTCTTCAAAATCACCCAGACAATTTCCGAAAAAAAGGGCCTGGATGTCTTTAGGATTCAGGCTGGACTTGGATATCGCTTCAAGACCCGCCTCGGCAAACATCTCAAGGTTGGTCTTGTCCGAGACCCCGAATTTGGTCATGGCCACACCTAAAACGGCAACCTCTCTCATCGCAGCTCTCCCTTCCTAGCCCTTGACCCCATAAAGTTCCTTAACCTTTGCCCTGTCAGGGTTGCCATCAGATCCCAGGGGCATATCAGCCACAAACTGGACATAGTGCGGCTTCTTGTAGCGCGCAAGTCTTTCAGCTACAAATTCTATCAGCTCCTTTTCTCCCAGATTCATACCGCTCTTAAGCAGGCACACCGCCTTTATTCCCTCTTTCCACTTGGGATCAGGTACCCCGAAGACAACGGTCTTCTCAACCGCCGGATGCTGCAGGATGGCCTTTTCGACTTCGGCCGGATATACGTTTTCTCCTCCCGGTTTTATAAGCTCCTTTTCCGCCTTTCTTCCCGCGTACCACAGAAATCCATCCTCGTCAAAGCGGCCCATATCCCCGGTATGATGCCAGCTCTCTCTAAACGTATAGGCGTTTTCCTTTTCCAGATTCCAGTAACCCTTAAAGACCATTGGGCCCTTTACAACGATCTCTCCCACCATCCCGGTCGTAACAAACCTGTCGTATTCATCTACCAGCCTTACCTCCGCAAGCGGGAGTGGCCTCCCGGCAGAGCCAGGCCTGTCGTTATAAGGCCCGAAGGTCGCTATGCAGGATGTCTCGGTCTGACCGTAGAGGCAATAGAATGTTCCGCCGGTCATCTTCTGATATCTTTCTATAGTTTCAGGGGTCTCAAGGCCGCCTACAGCCCTCAGCGAGCTTATGTCACCGCCTTTCTTTTCCTTCAGATCAAGAAGGGTTGATAGGATCGGAGGAAACTCGACCATGAAACTTGCCTTTCGCTCCTCAATAAGCCTCAAGACCCTTTCAGGATCAAATTTTCTCACATTGAGATTGAGCCCTCCGCCGTGGAACATCGCCGTTGCCGTAAAAAGGCCGCCCACGTGGAAGAGTGGGAGGATATTCATGTTTACATCCTCAGGTTTCAGGTCAATATAGTAAGCAAAGTGCATGTCGGCGCACAGAACGTTGCCGTGGCTTAGAAGGGCGCCCCTCGGTCTTCCCCCAACTGCAGCCGTGTGTATAATCACAAAGCCGTCATCCCATGATACCTCGGCCGGCGTCACCGGAGACTCGGAATTCATGAGTTCATCAAAGGGTCTGAAACTTCCGCCCGCAGACTCGAGGTTGAAAAAATGGGCGACGGAAGGAATGTCTTTCTTTATCTTCCCGATTGTGTCCTGGAATTCGTTGTCCGCAAAAAGAAGTGCCGGAGTGCAATCATTTATATTGTATGCCACTTCGTCTGCCGACAGCCTCCAGTTGATGGGAAGTACTATGGCTCCCAGGACACTTGCCCCACCGTAGATAAGAAAGAACTCAAGGCTGTTTTTACCTATGACCCCGATGCGGTCTCCCTTTGCCACGCCAAGTTTCTTGAGTCCGGAGGCAAGTCTTTCAACCATCTCCTTATACTGGGCGAAGGTGACACTGCGGCCGTCTTCTGCATCCACCCAGGCCTCCTTCTTTCCAAAACATCCGGCATTTCGGCAAATCACATCATAAAAGGTCAGATCATGTACCCCCATATTCAGCTTCCTCCGTTGATTTTCATTATCTGCAACTAACCCTCATGCCCGCGCAGGGCACAACGAAACATGAAAATCACCCCCACCCATCCCTCCCCCATCGAGACGGAGGCATAAATAGAAGGGGCTATTCTCATATAAACGGCCCTCGAAGATCTTTTTAAACCCAGACTAGGCCAGCCATCTCTTTCTGCGCTTGTAGTGCTTTACCTCCCTGTAACTCTTCCTCTTTCCCACCTGGCTCAGCCCCAGATAGAATTCCTTGATATCCTCGTTTTCCCGTAATTTCTCCGATGGTCCGTCGAGCACGATCCTGCCGTTTTCCATTACATAGGCATATTCAGAAATGGACAGGGCCACAAAAGCGTTCTGCTCCACAAGGAGCATCGAGGTCTTCCTATCGTCGTTTATCAGTTTTATTATCCGGAAAATCTCTTTTACAAGCGCGGGGCTCAGACCCAACGACGGCTCATCGAGCAGCATTATCTTGGGTCTTGCCATCAGGCCCCTTCCCATCACCAGCATCTGTCTTTCGCCGCCCGAGAGGTAGCCGCTTATCCTGTTTCGCATCCTTGCAAGGGTTGGGAAGTAGGCGTAAACAGACTCCGCGTCCGCCTTTATCGCTCCCGAGTCGCTCCTGGTGTAGGCTCCCACCTTGATGTTTTCATCAACCGTGAGCTGTTCAAAAAGCGGCCTTCCCTCCATAATCTGGACAATGCCCATGCGCACTATCTCTTCAGGACTCTTGCGCTCTATCCTGACGCCTTCGAACTGGATATTGCCGTCTGTGACTTCTCCCAGTTCCGTATGCAAAAGCCCTGAGATGCCCTTGAGTGTAGTGGATTTGCCTGCGCCGTTTCCCCCGAGGAGGGCTACTATAGCCCCCTCGGTGACATCAAGTGAGACCCCTTTAAGCACAAGTATCACATCGCTGTATATGACCTCTATGTTATTGAGCCTCAGCATCGTGCTCCTATTTCTGTGGCTGCTTCGGCGGAGGAACGATCTTCAGATTTGAAGAGCCGGCTATGCCTGAATCCATACCGGTCGCGTTTATTTGATAGCTGCCGGGGGAAAGGGGCTTTGCCTGCTTGAAATCAGGTCTCAAGAGAGGGGTCCAACCCACCTGGAAGAACCAGTTGAGTGTCGCGGTAGGCTGCATGGCCGCGGAAAAATTGCCGTCCTTATCCGCTGTTCCAAAGGCCAACCCGACAGCGTCCTCATCCTTCCCCACTCCCTTGATCTCCAATCCTTTGGGTACCACCATCTCCACACTCACCATCTCGTTGGGTTGAAAACCTGCTCCCTTGAAACTGACCGGACTCTTGATCAACGCTGGGGAAAGGAATATCTCCGCCGGGACTACATCCAGAGTCGCCTTGGCTTTGGACACAGGTGACATGGTCCCAGAGCAGCCTGCGGTTACCACGGTAAATATGACAGCAAGAAACAGTATAGCCGTTCTGTATGATCTCATGACTGCCTCCTTTGCAATTAGAATTTGTGCAGGCTCACGGCGTCCGGAGCGGTTCTCCAGTCGCTTATGGGCAGGGCCTTGCCTTTGGTTATCCTGTATATCTTTACCTCAAGACTCCCTCTACGGGATTTATCGCTGTAAGCGCAGGGCCCCTGGATTCCCTTCTTGTCAAGTCCCTTGAGCGTCTGATAGGCCTTGTACATATCGTCACCCTCAAGCTTTTCAAAACCCGCCGCCTTGACGGAAGCCTTAAGGCCTTCAACAAAGGTTATCCCCCAGGATATCCCCATACCGTACACCTCATTGAATTTCTCCATGGAGCCCCTGTTTCTCTTCCACATATCGGTCACAAAGGAGTTTGCCTTGGCATCTTCTCCCCTCTGGAAAAAAGAGGTTATCACTATACCTTCAAGGACCTCTGCGTGTACCCCCAGACCCAGTTCCGTAGGCCCCCAGTAGTCGGTCGTAAATTGAATCTTCTTCGTAAGACCCAATGAATAGGCATCCCTTATTACGTTGGTGGGAGTAGGATCAACCCCGCCCGCATGGATGTAATTGGCTCCGCCCTTGGCAAGCCTTGTGAGATAGACGTCATGCTTAAGGGTCCCCGGCGGGAAAAATTCAGGAGGCAAGAGTTTTATGCCTATCTTTTGAGCGTATTCCTGGCCGCCTCTCAGATGCTCTCTTCCGTAAGGGTTATCCCAACTGAGATAACCTACCACGGGAGCGCCTGCGTTCCCCTTGGCCTTCCAGTCCTCCATGATCCAGTCAAACGTGGCGGCTAAGGCGTCCTGATACGCGGGCCCCCAGAGAAATGTCCTCTGCACATGGGCCTGATATTCACCGTCCCCCGGAACGATCTGCGCCCTTTTATCTTTTTCGATGAGCCCGGCAACCGCCTTTCCGATCCCGGTGCTTATGGAGTTTACCATAAGAAGTTTTTCCGTCCTTCTGTAACGCTTATACGCCGAAACCGCCCTTGCCACGTCATAGCGGGTATCAATTCCGATAAAGTTGATCTTTATCCCGTCAACACCTCCTTTTTCGTTAATCTCCTTGATAAAGTCCGAAAGCCCCATATCCGCAGGCACATTGAGCCCTGCTATAGGACCGGTGTAGTCAGCGAGGCTTAGATAAGATACCTCCTTGGCCGCCGTGACCCGGAAAAGCGCCAGCGTCAGGAACAGTCCCGCAAAGACCGAACAGATGTTTAAATATCTTGCTTTCATGCTACCTCCTTTCATTTCCCCCTGCCTAGTTTGAGATTCCTCCAACACCCTTTACCGCACCCTTTACCTAATTGGCAAAGGGATACAATCTGTAAGAAGCCTTGAATATCTCCCAACGGTGCGCAAGGCCCCGCGGCTCAAATATCAGGAAGATACTCACGGCAAGACCGAATGCGATCAAGCCCATGGCTGCTGCCGGGGAAGACCCCAGCCACGGGAAAGCTCCGGCCAGAACAGGCGAGGTGAAAAGCACCAGTTCGTTTAGAATCTTTATGAAAAGCACTCCGAAAAACACTCCAGGGATACTTCCCATCCCCCCTATAATCAGCATCCCAACAAACTCCAGGGCGTGAAGAAGGGTGAACTGCTCAGCGTTCACCACCGTAATCAGGTGAGCCCAGAGGGAACCTGCGATGCCCGCGTAGAAGCAGGATATGAAAAAAGCAAGTAGTTTATAGTAGTAAAGGTTGATACCCATGACCTCTCCGGCCAGATCATTGTCTCTGATGGCCACAAAGGCCCTTCCGACCCTTGTCCTGACCAGGTTTCTGGCGCAATAGGTCATTATCAGCATTACGGATACGATAATGTAGAACATCTTTTCGTCGGTATCGAATTCAAAACCCCCCAGGGTCGGAGAGGGAGGATACAATCCCTTAAATGAGCCGGTTATTTCAAGATGCAGGACCAGCCAGATCAGAACAAAGTGTATCGCGATCGTAGCCATGGCCAGATACATGCCTTTTATTCTGAGAGAGGGTGCCCCCCCTATGGCGCCTACTGCTCCGGCCACAACTCCCGACAGCGGGAGTGCCAGCCAGAAAGAGACTCCGAAGTGAGTTGTAAGTACAGATGAGGTATATGCCCCTACGGCCATAAAGGCCGCCTGCCCGAAAGAAATCTGCCCGCAATAACCGCTCACTATTTGAAGACCCAGGACTGCTATCACGCTTATTGCCGCAAGATTTATGAAGCTTACGAGATAATAGGATCCGAAAAGAGGAAAGAGATACAAGATGACGAGCGCTCCCAAAAGGCTAGCCCAGTGCTGCCATGTCCTTATTATCGCCATATCCTGGCCGTAGTTTCTGTCAAATATGCCGCAAGGCCTCATAGCTCATATCCTCTCTATCCTGGTCAGTCCGAAAAGTCCGTAGGGTCTAACGAGCAGTACCATCAAAAGCACTATATATGAGACCACATCCTTGACCCCGCCGCCAACGAGAGGGTCCAAATAGCCGGCGCCGACATTTTCAACCACCCCCAGAAGAAGTCCTACCACAAAGGCCCCCGAAAGGGAATCAAGTCCACCGCAGATCGCTACAATCAATCCGTTGATCCCTATATAGGGGAGCATGTAATAGATATCCATCACCCCGGCTATAGCTATTCCTGCAACGGTTGCAACAAGGCCTGAGAGGACCCACACATAGGAAAATATTTTTCTTACCGTTATCCCGGTTCCCTGCGCAAGCCTGTGATCTTCAGCGGTGGCCCTCATACCAAGCCCGACCTTTGTGAACTTGAAGACCAGGGAAAGGGCTATGAAAAGCAAAACCGCAACCAGGAAGCTTACCATCTGGTTTACCGGGACCGACAGCCCCCCCAGGGCGATGTTTCCTTCAGGCAGGAAGGCGGGCAGGGCCCTAGTCTCACCCTTGAGGTAAAGGACAAATATTCCCTCAAGTGTTATAAAAACGGCAAATGTCATAAGGAACGCTGCAAAAAGAGGCTGGCCGATCAGGGGCCTCAGCGCGAGTCTTTCGATAAGAAGGCCTATCGCCGCGGTGAGAATAAAGGCAGGTATAAGGCTTGCCCAGAGAGGCCACCCAAAGGAGCCGAAAAAAAACCAGAAGAATAACGCCCCGAATGCGACAAGCTGGCCATGGGCAAGGCTCACCACATGCGTGGACTTATAAACAAGCACTATGCCGGCGGCCACAAGGGAATACAGGCTCCCGATCATGAGCCCGGTTATTGCCTGCTGCAAAAACTCCAACATGGATCACTCCGCTGAAATTCTCATATCTCGTTTACTGCTATGCTTGTCTCCATGACGCCTTTTCGACCGTCCCTATAAGTGACGGCGGCCTCTACCCTATAGGCCCCCTTGTCTCCATAGAGCGCCTCTATAAGCCCGCTGTATTTATCCTCCACAAATGTGCGTCTAAGTTTCCTCGTTCTTGTAAGCTCATCTTCATCGGCATCGAATTCCTTATGAAGATTCACAAACCTTCTTATTCTGGTCCAGTCCGGCAGGGTCTTATTGACCTTGCTTATCTCTCCTTTTATCAGTTCTATAACCTCTTTTCTTTGAGAAAGGTCGGTAAAGGTCGTATAAGCGATGTGTCTTGCCTCAGCAAATCTTCCCACATTTTCAAGATCAATATTTATAAGGGCGGTGACAAAGCCTCTCTCGGCCCCGCCGACCACGAGCACATCCTTGATGTAAGGGCTGAATCTCAGCCTTATCTCCGTATATTGAGGAGAGAACTTCTTTCCGCCTGCAAGTTCCTTGAGATCGTCCATCCTGTCCATTACCACCAGGTGGCCGTCCTCATCCCTGTGGCCGAAATCTCCGGTGCGGTACCAGCCGTCAACCATCTTGGCTTCGGTAGCCTCTTTATTCTTGTAGTAGCCGGCGTAAGGGTATTTACTCTTAACGAGTATCTCTCCTTCATCCGAAAGCTTTATCTCCACCCACGGAACAGGCGGTCCTGAGGTCTCAGGCCTCATATCGCCTCTCCTCGGCATGGTTATAACGCCCTGTTCCGTGCTACCGTAAAAAAGGCGGATATCAATCCCCAATGCCTTAAAATACTTTATTATATCCGGGCTTACAGCCGCTCCGGCCGAATAGACGATCTTTACATTGGAAAGCCCCAGCCTGTCTCTCAGTTGCCTGAAGACGGAGTAATAGGCAAGGAGGTATAGAAAACTCCGTAAAAATCCCGCCCTGCTGCCCCCTGACTCACAGTATCTCAATCCGACAGGCAAAGCCCTGTTATAAATGAAGCGCCTTATGAAGCTTGAATCCATCATCTTTGCCTGCACCATACGATTGAGGTTCTCCCACAGTCTGGCGCCGAAGAAGAGCACTCCCGGACCAATCTCCCTGATATTCTCTTGAACGGTTTCGGGCTCCTCGGGGAAATTGACCACCATGGGAGCTAGGATATTTCCCGCAATCCCGATGCCCTGTTCCGTGATCCAGGCGGGAGGAATGAATGACAGGTACTCATAGTCTTTTCCTACCCATCCATCCAGTCCGGCCCATTCGCCTACGGAAAGCATGAGCCAGTTCTGGGTGAGCATTGCTCCCTTGGGAAGACCTGTAGTCCCGCTGGTATAGCAAATCACTGCCACATCTTCTCCCTTTCCGGCATCAAGCATTTCATCAAAAAGCCCAGGCCGGCTCTTTTCATAGGCCCTGCCGATCTCAATCACTTCATCCAACTGCATCAGGAGATGGTCGTCATAACCCCAGAGCCCCTTTGGATCCCAGAAAATCACCTTTTTGAGCCGGGGCAGTTGATCCTTTATCTCCAGAAGCTTATCCACCTGTTCCTGGTCATGCGCCACAACAAAGGTGGAATCCGAGTGTTCCACGTAATACCTGACCTCGGACGGAAGGCAGTCCGTAAATATTCCCACCGCGGCGCAACCGGCCGACTGGGCCGCAAGCTCTGCCCAGAACCACTCGGGCTTGTTCTCGCCCAGTATGGATACCTTGTCCCCCTTATCGAGGCCCAGGCTCTTGAGTCCCAGGCACAGCCACTTCACCTTGAGAAAATAATCCTCCCAGGTATATTCCCTCCAGATGCCCCTGTCCTTCACCCTCATGGCTATGGAGCCGGAGCCCAATCTGCGGTAGTTATCCCTCAACGCCAGCGGAAGTGTTTCAAGAGCCATAATAAAAGGCCTCCCGGGAAATCCGATTTCCAACCTCACGGCAAAAAGCACGGGACGCAGAACTCTGCCCCATGAAAGCGCAAATGTACTTTCTAATCCTCTCCAAGATATGCCTTTATTACCCTTTTATCCGCCCTGATCTCGGAAGGCCGTCCTTCCGCTATTTTAATTCCGAAGTCGAGCACGGCCACCCTGCTGCATATATCCATAACCACGTCCATATCGTGCTCAACCAGGACTATGGGAATCTTCTTGAGTTCATGGATATCCAGTACAAACCGGGCCATGTCTTCCTTTTCTTCTACATTCATTCCCGCCATGGGCTCATCGAGCAGCAGCACGGAAGGCTCCATGCAGAGCGCCCTTGCAAGGTCAACTCGCTTCCTCTGACCGTAGGGAAGGGAGGCTACAACCTTTTTTCTTATGGATTCCATCTCAAGAAGATCAATGATCTCCTCAACTTGACCTCTGTGAGCGATCTCCTCGCTTTTTGCCGGTCCGAAGAAAAGAGAACCCGCCAGCGCTCCCCTGCGCATCAGGATGTGTCTAGCCGCCATGAGATTTTCCAGGGCGGTCAAACCTGAGAATAGCTCAATATTTTGAAACGTCCTTGCTATGCCCATCTCTGCGATCTTGTGAGGTTTGAGCCTTGTAAGGTCCTTTCCTTCGTAAATGATCTCACCTTCATAGGGATGATAAAACCCGTTAATGCAGTTAAAAAGGCTTGTCTTGCCGGCGCCGTTGGGGCCTATTACTGCCAGTACCTCCTCTGCGTTTACATCCAGGTCTATTTCATGAAGCACCTGCAGCCCCCCAAAACGCAGGGAAAGCTTCCTTATTTCTATTATTGAATGCGGATCAATTCCAAGCATCGGCTATAGCCTTCCGTAAGCCGCGCCGGAGCCTGACAGGCCTCCGGCCTGAATGCCTTTTCTGAAAAGGTCTATGGCAAGACCGAGGGTATCCTTGAAAAAGTTCTTGTCCGGATTGACCATCCGCTTGCTCTCCTCCCAGAGGACAGTCCCGGTGAAGGTGCTCCAGATTATGTCAGCAAGGGCTGTCGGATGATATCTGTCAAAAAGACCTTGATTCATCCCTTGTTCAAGTATGGAACTCAGGGTCCTGATGCAGGACGCGGCTATCTCATTGAGCATGCGAGCCCGCTCGGCGGGAAGGTTTTGAAGTCCGTCGCTTGCCTGAAGATGAAAAAGATTTACCAGGATAAGATGATCAAAACAGAAGACATCATAGAAGAGATTTTTGAGCGCCTCGACCTTCTGATCGGCGTTGAGGTCTTTATCCTTGGCCAGCACCGAGAGTTTCTTATAGAGGTAGTTTAGAAGCTGCAGGTTGAGAGAAACATAAATATCGTCTTTGTTCTTAAAATAGATATAAAGGGCTGCGGGGCTTAGCTCCGCAGATGCAGCTATGTCATCAATAGTTGCGGCACTGTACCCCTTCTGATGGAATACCCTCTTTGCGGCCTCCAGGATCTGGGTCTGCCTCCTTTTCTGCTGGCTTTCCCTCTCCCTTTTCTTGCGCTCAGTAATGCCCACGGGAAGGTCTCCTGCGCTGCTAAATGCCGTTCATTTAACTGACGGGTCTTCATATAGACTCTTAAAAGCCGGAAGTCAAGGCAAAAACCTGATCCTTTTTATCAGCCAAGCACCTCCGCGACCTTCCTCCCAAGCTCGGTCAGATCAAAGGGCTTCTGGATAAAGCCGCAGCGGCCGCTGTCAAGCATTCTTCTTGCCTGCTCCTCAAGGCTGTAGCCGCTTGAAAGAAGAACCCTGACTGCCGGATTGATCTTCTTCAGCCGCTCAAAGAGCGCAGCCCCACCCATTTCAGGCATAATCATGTCGAGGATTACCAGACCAATCTTAGCACTCTCCCTATTAAATATCTCGATGGCTTCCATCGCCCCCGAGGCTGTAAGAACTTCGTATCCCAAACGCTCAAGCATGGTGCGTCCGACATCCAGTATCATATCCTCATCATCAACCAGGAGCAATCTCCCCGTCCCCTTTATGGAACCTTGTGATACGCCTGCCCTTTGAGTCTCACGCGGCACCTCTTTTTCCATTGCCGGGAGATATATGTGAAAGCTGCTGCCTTTTCCGGGCGCACTTTCCACAGCGATAAATCCTCCGTGGTTCTTCACGATCCCGTAAACAGAGGCAAGGCCAAGCCCAGTGCCCCTTCCCTTTTCCTTTGTGGTGAAAAAAGGCTCAAAAATCCTTTGCCTGGTCGCCTTATCCATGCCTGATCCCTTATCCGTTACCGAGAACCTGACATATCTTCCGGGAAGCGCACTCAACGATTCGGCCTGCACCTTGCCTAAGGACACGTTTTCAGTCTTAACAAAAATTGCTCCACCGACCGCTGTCTCACCCTTTTCGTAATCAGTCATTGCCTGGGCGGCATTGACGTAGAGATTCATGAGCACCTGTTCCAGTTGCCCCTTGTCGGCTGCAACCGGCCAAAGGTCACTTTGAAAATCCTCACGAATGACTATATCCTTTCTCGCGCGGCCAAAGATAACATTGTGTTCTTTAATGAGACTGCCGATGTCTGTGGGCCTTACCTCGTATTTTCCTCCCCTTGCAAATCCAAGCAACTGGCGGGTCAACTGCGCTCCCTGCCGAACATATTTTTCAATATCAGCCAACCCATGATAAAACGGGCTATCCTTTTGAATGTCCATCAATATCAATGAAATGTTTCCCTGTATGGCCATAAGCAGATTATTGAAGTCATGTGCGATGCCGCCGGCAAGGGTGCCTATGGCCTCCATCTTCTGAATCTGCTGAAGGCCGGCTTCGATCCTTTTTCTCTCAGTCAGATCGGTGAGGCTTACCACCATTCCCCTGGGCTTACCTCCTGAGCCCTTTATCAAGGAAGCGCTTATCAAGACACCAAGCACCCTTCCGTCCTTGGTAAGCCTTCTGGTTTCGAGCGGACCTGCCTGGCTGTTTTCATAGAGTTCTTTTATCCTGGCCATGGTCTTTTCCACTTCATCTTCGGGAACAAACGGGATCTTTTTCCCTGCCAGCTCATCGGCACTCCAGCCGAATACCCCCGTAAAGGAACGGTTGAGGAAAAGAAGCTTTCCTTCAGTATCATAGACCGCGATGGGATTAGGCGTCGCCTCGAGAATGGCACTGATCCTCTCCTCCCTCTCCCTGATCTGCCTATCGGCCATCACCCTGGCTGTGACATCTCGGCCTATGCCGCTTATGTATGGAAGACCTTTCTCGGGCTTTACGAGATTACTCAGATATTCGACATAGAGTTTTCGACCGTCCTTGGTAAAATAAACGGAAGTTCCCTGAGACCGCCCGGTCTCCTTAATCTTGCCCACATACTCCGTGATGAAGAACGGCCTCAGTTCCGGCTTCATGAAATCCGATACAGGTCTGCCTATAAACTCCCCGGGTTCATAACCAAAGAGAGTGGTCATGGCCCGGTTTGCGCTCGTCAATCTTCCTTCGAGATCCTGGGTGTAAACAAGGTCCGAAACCGAGTCGAACAAGTCTCTAAACCTCTTTTCAGACGCCTTAAGCTCGTCCTCTGCCGTCCTGCGCTCAGTTATGTCCCTGGCGATGCAGTGCATGGTTTCAATATTACCGTCCTGCCCGGCTATAGGCCTGTTGATGACCGAATACCATCTGTAGATACCATCCTTTCTCTTCCCACGCATTTCAAAAGAGCATGACTCCCCATTAATAACCTTTTCATGGGCCTCTTTGGCCTTCTCAATGTCATCATTGTGGATAAACCCCGCTATCGAGTTACCGATCACCTCTTCTCGATTGTAGCCCATCTGAGTGATAACGGCCTCATTTACCACCAGAAATCGCCCCTCTGCATCAAGCGTATAGATGATGTCAACGGCATTTTCGAAAAGGTCTCTGTATTTTGCCTCGCTTTCCTTAAGCCTTGTCTCCCGCTGTTCTATTGCCTCGGCCATGGCATTGAGCCCCTCTGATATCTGCCGTATCTCCTCGTAACGCGCAGGGGAGGTAGTCAGGCTGTAATTTCCCAGCGAAACCTTTCTTGTCGTATCGGCAAGAATAGACAGCGGAGCAACCGCTCTTTTTATGAAAAAGCCAACCAGGATGAGGGCGGCAGCACATACCAGCACGGTCAAGCCAATGAGAATCCTCCTTACGTTAATGACCGCGGCAAAGGCCTCCCTCTCAGGCTGGATAACGACTGTAAGCCACCCTGTCTCAGGCACCAGTGCGACACTTCCTATATTCTTTTCCTTTCCGAATACGTAAGGGTAAGTACCTTCTTTTCCCTTGAGGCCTTCCCGAATCATTTCCAGATTAAGGAAGTTCACTCGCTCTCTTACAAAGGACGCGTCCGGATGGGCGATGGCAGTGCCTGTCCGATCTATAATGGCGGCATACCCACTTCCCGCGACCTTGATGACCCCCGTTATCTTCTGGAGTTCTTCAAGATTCAGATCAGCGGCCAGTATGCCTTTAGCATAAGGCGCGGCAATGCTTATGGCCGGATATCCCGACCTTGATGAGAGATATACCGCCGACCATGAGGGTCTGCCCGATGAGCCTGCTTTCTTAATAAAGGATAGCCCCGAATGATCGAGCCCTATTAGGTCCTTTCTGTAGGGGGCAACCGTTTTAATTACTCCAAGAGCGTCAAGGAGCCTGACGTTTGTTAGCATCTTGTATCTTCGCACCAGCAGTTCAAGATGCTCGTGTGGGCCAGGGCCGAGATACTCTTCCATCAAACCTATCTGCTCTCCGGTGTATTCGAGAAGAGACATATAATCGCTCAGATAGCGGCTGATTTCACCCGCAGCGGTTCTTGCGGTCAGAAGATTTCGCTCGAAAATCTCCTTTTCAAGGGACCTGGAAAAAAGCTGCAAGAACGCTATACCCAGTATTAAAATGGGGATACATGCGGCACAGAGGCCATAAGTAGTAACCGTCTTCTTAAGACTTGAGTGTCTAGGCATTTTTTACTCCAATGTCCTGAACTGCCCATCTGAGACCTTCGTCACGGAAAGTTTTCTCACCGCGTCCCCGAACGAATCTATCTCGAAGTCACCCTGAAGTCCCTTGAATCTCTTGATAGCAACTATTGTCTGCTTGAGCTTTAGCGGATCAGGTTCCCTTGATAATGCGGAAAACAAAACCATCGCAGCTTCGTAACCATATCCCGCTGGAAAGCTTGGCTCGGCTCCGAATCTGTTCTTGAAACTCTCCTTGAAAGCTACATATTCTTCGCTCTCCGAACCTGTGATGAAAAACTCCGCAATAACCACCCCCTCGACGGCCCTTCCTCCGTTCTGGATGAACTCATCGGTCATGGCCCATCCGCTTGAAAAAAATGGAAGGCTCTTTTCAATCTTTCTTATCTGCTGGCAGATCATTGCCGCATCAATGGCCGAAGCAATGACAAGTACACCACTACAACCGGAGGAGACAAGCCGCATGGCAAGCATTTCAAAGGAGGCATCATCACCTTTCGAGTAGGTGACCACTGAGGATAAAAGTCCTCCAAGCTCCTTGAACCTGGAGTTGAAGGCCTCCGCATAGCTTTCACAATAGGCCCTGTTTTCAAGATCGTATATGACGGCAATCCTGTCCGTGCCGGCCCTGCCAAATGCATAATCGGCAAGTCTTCGCGGTGTCTCAATGCTTGTTCCTACAACCCTCATAAACCAGTCATCCTTGCCGGTCAATTCTCCGGTGCTTGTGGTAGGGCTCAGCAGCAGTGTCTTTTTTTCATTAATGAGTGGCATTACAGCCGTACTCATGGCACTTGTCATGTGACCGATTATTGCAGCCACCCCTTCCTTGATCAGTTCGGAGTCAACCTCAAGTGCACGCGCAGGGTCCTGCCTGTCATCCTTGATAAGCAATTCCAAAGGCCTTCCATTGATCCCTCCGGCCTTGTTTATCTCTTCCACAGCCAAAATCACCCCGTTTCTACCTGCCGTGCCTAGATCTGAATAGCGGCCTGTCAGGCCTCCGGCAAAACCGATCTTGATTACGGGTTTTTCCTTTTGGCAAGATACGGTCATGGCAAGTGCGGCAACCAGGATGGCCGCACTCAGGCGGATTTGAAAAAAGAAGAGTGAACGGATTACATGCCGCAATCGGGCGTATTTGATGCAAGGAGCCTTGGCCAAATCATTCATGTGAACCCCTCTGCATAAGTATGGCATTATTTAGTGTCCATCCGGAAATGGCTATTTTCACCGATTTAGGTGTTGGGCTCAAATTTTAATCCTCGAAATACGTCAATGTATTCCTTTGGTTAAAATTATCGCCCGCCTTGAACTCGACGAAACTATCTCATTTCCGGATGGACACTATCTCATTTCCGAACGGACACTATCTATTTACCGTGAAAATACACCCCCCACCCCGACCCTCCCCCGCGCAGGGGGAAGGAAAATCCTTGGCCTCGTAAAGTGTAGAGCCGGGGGAGGATTTTCATTTGCGGGGGCGACAAAATTCTTTTGTCATGAGCGTTTATACAATTTAAGACATTACCCAGCCTTAGGCTTTTTTTATTAAAGATTATGCCCAGATAGAAAAGCTGTCAAGCGATTAAATATCTCCTGAAAAGAGATTCCCCAAACTTCTTTAAGGTATAAATTATCTTTGCCATTGTCTGAAAGGCAATGTTAAAAGGAGGATATTTTTCTGCGAGGATGGGACTTTCCTCCACAAGAGACAGACAAAAACTCTTTATGAGATTCCCGGAGGAGCAATAATGATTAAAATTGAGCGAAGCGAAGTTTTTCCCTCAGCTCACGAGGATGCGAAGGCAGCCGAGCTATGCCCGGTATCGCCCCAGACCCTCTCCGATGCATATCGCCTTGCATATACCGATTACGACTTCATGATGCGCGATGAACTCCGTCCTGTACGTCTTCAACTTGAACTCATGAAGCCGGAACTCATTTTGAACAGCCATAAAATCCAGGGAACCGTTGTAATCTTCGGAAGCGCAAGGATACCTGAACCCGCAGAAGCCCTGAGGCAGTTCAAGGCAGCAGAAGAAGGAGTCAGGAAAAACCCGGAAAACGCATCCTATATCCGTGAACTTGAAAAGGCCCGCAAGGCCCTGGAGAGATCCAGATATTATGAGGAGGCGCGCAAACTTGCCCGTCTTGTTTCCGAAGCCAACAAGGCATCTTCCGTCTTCAATCTCGTGGTGGTGACAGGAGGAGGGCCGGGGATAATGGAGGCGGCCAACAGAGGGGCAAGCGAGGCAGACTGCATAAGCGTTGCGCTGAACATAGTACTTCCCCATGAGCAGAGACCGAATCCTTACATAACACCCGAACTTTGTTTCCAGTTCCATTATTTTGCAATAAGAAAGATGCACTTTCTCATGCGTGCAAAGGCCCTTGTAGTATTTCCCGGCGGCTACGGCACCCTTGATGAACTCTTTGAGACCCTCACTCTGATCCAGACAGGAAAGATCAAACCTTTTCCAGTGCTGATATTCGGAAAGGCTTTCTGGGAAAGGATCATCAACTTTAATGTCCTGGTGGAGGAGGGAACAATATCGGAGGAGGATATCAAGATATTTCGGTACGTGGAAACGGCGGAAGAGGCGTTTGAAATAGTCTCAAAGACTTCTGAAATCCGGAGCTCATAAACCGCCCGTGGATTGTCTTTAATCGCTTTAGCGGAAAGATGCCATGAGTGAAAAGACTTATTTAATCAAGGTGCTGATGCTAGATGCATCGAGCGGCTTTTATAAGATCATGCGTTACCATGTCGGAGATTTTTTCGGACCCGTTGATCTGGGCATTCACCTCTCCTACAAACACAACAGCCTTAATATCGGGGCCGGGCTCTTTGCCGGATCGGTATTTCCAGGCTCAAATCGTCTTATATTCACGGGCATATCGCCTTGCTGGCATGGATTCTACATATCCTCCATGGGCGGGGCCGCCTTGGTCTTTGATAACCTCGGGATCAACATGCTTTCGATCATCGGCAGGGCGCCTCATCCTTCCATCATCTACCTAAACAGGAACCACGGCGAAGAAATTGAGGTGGAATTAGCCGGGGCAGCACCCGATGTTGTATGGAATAAAGGGCGAAAGGGAGTTTACGCAGTTATGGAAGAGGCCCTCGATCTTTTCGGGGACAGATATGAGAGCGATCCAAGGGTGCTCTCCTGCGGTCCAGCATCTCTTTATAGCGATTTTGGTGCGATTTGTTCCCCTCCCATTCAAAAGCGTTCACTGTCATTTGCAGACACATGGGCCGGAAGAGGCGGTTTCGGGTCCAAGCTCATGCAAGAGCACGGGATACTTGGAATCATATACGGCGGAACACACATTGACGAAGATTTCTGTGACCGCTCGGTTGCCGATCAATGGTTCAAGGACAAATACCACCAGCGCATGGCGGCAAAGGATCTTGAGGCGACCACCAAATACAGATACGACCCAAAGTTCAACACTGGCGGCACCTTCGGGGTAAACTATGCCTCTATGGAGGGAAACATCCTTGCATTCAACTACCGGAGCGTCTATTGGAGCGAAGAAGAGCGAAGGGACTTGCACAGGCGCTTCATAGCAGATCATTATCTCAAGCAGTTCAATGAAGAAACAATTAAGCCTAAGAAGCAGAAGACCTGCGGAGAGCCTTGTGCAGCAGTATGCAAGAAGCTAAACGGCCCATACAAAAAAGACTATGAGCCCTATCAGGCCATGGGACCTCTTTGCGGCATATTCGATCAGCGCGCAGCCGAGATGCTCAACCACCATTCCGACACTCTGGGCTTCGACGCCATAGCGGCGGGAGGGGTCCTTTCGTGGCTCATGGATTGTATGGATGAGGGGGTCATGGAGCCTCAAGAGCTGGGGGTTGTCCAAAGACCGCACTGGGACATGAAGTCCTTTGACGTTGTCGAAGACTCCATGCACAACGCAAGCATTGGAAAGGCCCTCCTGGACGAGATGGTTAGGCCTGGGGGCAATATCCCGCTAGGCCTCGGACCCAGGAAATTTGCCCGCCGTCTGGCAAGGAAGAAGGGAAAGAGAGTTATGGATCTTTTTGTCCATAACGCATTTGCCAGGCAGGGATGGATGGTTCCAAACCAGTACTGGACTCCGGGAGTATTCGCTCCCATGCCCATAGTTGGAAAATATTACATGCACTACGGCCAGGACTTCCTGCCTCCGAGGGAACTCGGCAGAGAGAATGCCCGCCGCATGCTTAAGGAACTCATGTTGGACAATCTGGGAATATGCCGTTTTCACAGGGCATGGGCAGAGGATCTGATGCCCGATATATTGGAGAAGATCTTCGGACTAAAAGACAGGTTCCTCGAATCGGTAAGGCTTACCGCGAGCCGCATAGCAAGCAGGAATGCATCGGTTTTCTGGGAATCGGAGCGCAATATTGACACGGTCTTTAGCTTTCTTAGAAGGAAGAAGGTGGACGAAGCGGAAAACCCTGACCTTGACCATTGGCTGGAGTTCTTCGCTCAGGACAAGCAGGCAGCAGCCTATGAATTCTGGTATGAGATCCACAAGGGCATACACGAGACGCTCAGGGAGTTCCCCGCCTGATCCGCATCCTCCGGGTGCAGCCGGCGCTGACAAGAGAATTGCTCTTCCCTGATCGCCCCGGGGTGATTCGGGGAAAATAAATCTGCAAAAGTTAAGGACGTCCCCTCTGATGAAGTCTCACTATGGTCTTGTTGAGTTCATAGCGGCCATCAGCGAATACACCGTAGTCGCCTCCGAAACCCATGGCTGAGGCAAAGCGAATGGTATTGGCATAAATAACCCACGAATCCGCCCATATTCTCTCAGGCTCCTCATCAAAGGGGCTTCCCCCTTCGGACGGTCCCTTGGCATAGCCTGCAGCCCATATTCCGCTAAGGATTTGCGTGGCTGTGAGAGTCTTTGCATTTGTCTCCTTTATTGAGCTTTCAAACCGCTCCCACTGCCCTGCTACTGTTGAGGATCCGTGGCAGGCTCGGCAAATCGTCTGGATGCCTTTTCGTCTCGAATCCATTTCTTTGACATCAATAAGGTAATCCGCCGCAAAGCCGCCGGCAAAATCTGATGGAAGAGGCGCTCCGTCCTTATTGCGGATGATGGTTGTGTCGGGATTCTTAGGATGGGGGTGGGCGTATATGAGGCCGAAGATACGCCAGGGAAGCCTGTCGTTCATCCTGTGGGACCTCTTCGCAATTAGCTCTCCGCCGGAGCTTACCAGAAGGCTTACGTGGCAGGCTGCGCATGTGGGCGCGGAGAAGTCCTTACCCACTGTCCAGGGAACCTTACGAAACTCCCAGTCCCTGCCGTGACTGGAGAAGATATTTCCGTGCTTGCTTGCTTCATAGACCTTGAAGGCAGGCACATCAGGCCCTACATGACATTGTTTGCAGGTGTAAGGCTTGCGGGCCGTTTCAATGGAAAAGCGATGTCTGGTATGACACGCCGCGCACGAACCGATTGTCCCGTCGAGATTTACACGGCCCGTTCCCTGGTTAGGCCAGCCTTCTATCCTGGGAAACTCCATATCTCCATAATCATCATAGGCCCTCTTTTCTTTGCCTGTGACCTTAAGTACTGTACCGTGGCAGTGATAGCAGGTTTCAGCTTTAGTAACCCGGCTTGCCGGAGCGTTTTCCATTTCAGCCTTATCCCTGCCTACCGCTCCCAGAATGCTGTGCTCAAGGAGGCCATAGAGCTTGTTTTCGGCAAGGTTTCTGTAGGCATGCGACATGAGATTCATGGAATACTGTTCGGCCTCCTCCGAATGACAAACACGGCAGTCGCCCGGACTGACCGCCGTATAGACCTTATGATCATTATGGTCAAAAGCGTCGGCATGCTCTTTCGGCCTCATGGTATGACATTCGGCGCATCCGACGGCCTTTCCCTTTAACCCATCCGGGATGTCCCTGCTTGAGACCTTTAATCCAGGCCCTTTCACACCAAGTGCATCTGAAGGACTCATCTGTGAGTGGCGGCTTTTTTGCCAGTCCTCCACTATCCCCGGATGAATGATGGAATGACACTCAAGGCATGCTTTCGTAGCATCGCTCAAGGCAGCCCCTGAAACCACACCGCCCAACCCACCAATCAGAACGGCGAAAACGACTATCCAAGCGAACACAATCTTCATAAACAAATCCTCTCCCAAGACCCGGCCCGAACGAAAAACTCTATGGTTTACCTTACAATAAATAGTTGTTAACATACGCGGCCAATATGTGCAAGGTTAAGCGGAGCCGCCTGAATGAAAAAAGCTTTCAGGTGGAATTCTTGTAACTACTTAGAGAAAGATGATTATGATAAAGTTTGCATATCTACGGCTGGTTTTGTTCTCATTTCTGCTCCTGAGCCTTCCCCCGTCAATCAGCTCGGCAGGGCCGGAGTCCGCAACCTTATCTGAACCTGATCAAGGGAGTTCTCTGCACCGCAGTGAAGCCTCATTTCTATTTACACATCCAATGGAATCCATTTTTATAGCGGTCTCATTAAGCGCCCTTATATTTTTTCTCGCTCTTCTCGCTATGAGAACACGCTATTTAAGGAAGGAAAGCAAATCGGTTTCGTCAGCAAGGGAGGCACTTGAAAGAGATACACTTGAGAGGACTGCTGAAATATCCTCTGCCAAGGAAAGGCTTGAAAGGGAGATCGAAGTTAGATCGCAGACTGCGGCTACCCTGAGGGCGGTAGTTGACACTATCACCGAAACACTCGTGGTTCTCGATCCGGACGGAAAGGCCATCATGGTGAACGAGGTTGCCGCAAGGAGGCTCGGGCGAACTCCTGGTGAAATCGAGGGAACAAACATATTTGAGCTTTTCCCCGAGGATATAAAGGCGAGAAGAAGGGCGGTTTTTGAAGAAGCCATCAAAACAGGAAGCCCTTTAAGGACGGTGGACACCAGAGACGGCAGGCAGTATGAAACCAACTGGTATCCCATATCGGATAAAGCAGGGCGATTCACTTACATGGCCGTCTTCGCGGTGGATATAACCAAAAGAGGCAGGGCCGAGGAAGAAAGAATAAGGACCGAAAAGATTGAATCCATAGGGCTTTTAGCCGGGGGGATAGCCCATGATTGTAATAATCTTCTGACAGGTATCATGGGTTTCGTGGATCTTTCAAAGACATTCTCCCAACCTGATAGTGGGCAGCACAAATATCTTTCCGAAGCCCTCGCCCTGTGCCACAGGGCCAAGGAACTTACGCGCCGCTTCACCACCTTTTCAAGGGGCGGAGATCCGGTCATGAGGGCTGTTAAAATATCATCGCTGATAAAGGACACGATCATGCTGGTTCTCTCAGGCTCAAACGTGGACAGCGAGATCTCCCTGCCAGAGCATATCTGGGAGGTGGATTGCGACGAAAGACAGATGAGAGACGTTTTTACGAGCATCATCACCAACGCCAAAGAGGCAATGCCTTCCAGCGGAAGGATCGAGGTTTCGGTAGCGAACATAGATGAACTGCCTGCCGATCTTCCCGGCATTCCAGCCCAGATCCGCGACGGATGGGTGTATGTGGCCATAAGTGATACCGGGATAGGCATCCCGGCTGAAAACCTTCCAAAGCTTTTTCTTCCATACTTCTCAACCAAACAAAGGGGCGCGCAGAAGGGAATGGGCCTGAGTCTTCCGACCGCTTACTCCATCATAAAAAGACACGGCGGAACCATACATGTGGAATCGGAGCTAGGCAGGGGAACCACGGTTCATATCTACCTGCCCAGGGCTGCCTCAGCATCCCGGCCAGGACTCGAGGACAGAGAAGAACAAGCTGCCGGAACTGAGCGGATACTCATCATGGACGATGAGGATACTGTCCTCGATGTGGCAGCCTCCATCCTCGAAAGGGGGGGCTTCGAGGTAACAGCCTGCAGGGAAGGCAAAGAGGCCCTTGAGCTTTACCGCAAGGCAATGGAGGAGAAAAACCCCTTTACAGGAGTCATCCTCGATCTGACCATCCGTGGTGGCATCGGAGGAAGGGATGTTGTGAAAGAACTTCTCTTGATTGACCCGCATGTAAAGGCAATTGTATCAAGCGGCTATTCTGAAGACCCGGTCATGAGCAATTACTCCGCATTCGGCTTTTGCGGAGCAGTGGCGAAGCCCTATGACATAAAACTTCTCTTGAGGGCTGCCAACCGAGCATTCAGGACCCGAAGCGCCAAACCGGGAGATCGAGGAAGTTCCTGCGCCAATGCTGCATCGAAGGATAATCCTTGAACGCGATCAGATTCGCCCACCCGGCCCTCAATGAGGAGGTAAAAAGCATTGCCGGCTGGTACTTGTTTTCCAAAGAAGGGACGATCCGGCTAGGAGGCTCAAATGTTCTGTTCCTTGTGGGCCATGGTGTCGTTGACTCCTCATGCTGCGGCTCTGGCGGCTGCAGCTTTGCCCTGGTTCCAGGGGCCGTTGTTGCATTGAAATATGCCCAAGACGATCAGGGAAGGCCTGTCTCTCTAGTCGCCCCTATAACCGATCCCGCAACAAGGGAAGAGATACGAGACCTCTTGATAAGGAGCGAAGGGGTCTCGCAGGTGAACTTCGAAACGGCCGGGCAGTGAAATCGGTGATCGTAACCTGCTTCGCTAAGACGATCGTGATTCTCCAGGATTGCGAGAGTATCAATAAAAGGCATAAATATCAGCGCTTCCAGGAGTCGCGAAGGATGCACAATATGCTTTGTAAGATTCAACCATGATTGGGAGAATTCAAGAATAATGAAAAAGGCCGTTCCTGTTATTGTCCTCATTCTGGCCGCCGCTGCGGCTGTCTATTACTTCCTGATCCTTCCCTCCGACCGCTCAAAGACCGAGATAAAGACATCAGGCCACGTGGAGGCAACGGAGGTTGACATGAGCTTCAGGCTTCCGGGGCACGTGGGTCGGCTTTACGTTGACGAAGGGGCTAGAGTGAAGAAAGGCGAAATCGTAGCGGAGCTTGAACAAGATACACTTTCCGCAAGGCATGCCCAGGCATCGGCACTTGTCAGGGAACTTGAGACCAGGCAGGCATCCCTTGCAATAGCAATTGATCTAAAAGAACGGCTTCTTGATGCAGATATCAGAAGAGCACAGGCCGGAAGATCAGCGGCAAGCGCCCGCTATCAGAGCCTCAAAAGCGGCTCCAGGGAACAGGAGATCGCCGAGGCAAAAGCCGCCATGGACAGAGCCAGATACGAGTGGGAGAACCGCAGTCGCGACGCAGAGCGATTAAAGGAGCCCTATCAATCGCGCATCATCTCACCGAGCCAGTACGACACTGCTGTTACCGCGACAGATTCTGCAAAGGCAGCCTATCTTGCAGCATCCGAGCGCTACAAGCTCGTGAAGGCAGGTCCCAGAGAAGAGCTTGTAATGGAGGGTAAAGCCCAGCTTGAGGGAACGGACGCAGCCCTTGAGGCGGCTGAGGCCGGCCGAATGGAGATAGAGAAACTCAAACTGGATTTAAAGGCCCTAGAGGCCCAGACAGACCAGGCACGGGCACAGCTTTCAATAGCATCGGATGACCTTGACAAGTCAAGGCTCCGCGCGCCCTTTGAAGCCTTTGTGACGGTAAAGGACGTGGAGGAGCACGAATATGTCCAGCCCGGGACACCGGTTGTTACACTGGCAAGGCTGGATGAGGTGTGGGTCAAAACCTATGTGCCTGAGACGCAGCTCGGCCTCGTAAAGCTCGGTCAGGAAGCGGAGGTGATATCAGACACATTTCCGGCAAAGAGATATCCGGGCCGAGTGACCTTTATCTCCCCTCAGGCGGAATTCACACCAAAAAACGTCCAGACCAAGGAAGAGAGGGTCAAGCTGGTATTCCGTATCAAGGTGACCCTCAAAAACCCTGATCAGGAACTTAAACCAGGTCTTCCGGTGGATGTGATCCTTAAGATAGCGCAATGAAGGCAGTTGAAGTGGAAAACCTCTGCCGCTCCTTCGGCGGGACAAAGGCCCTGGACGGCCTCACCTTCTCGGTGAAGGAAGGGGAAATATTTGGTCTGGTGGGTCCTGACGGATCGGGTAAAACGACCTGTCTGAGGATACTGTGCGGACTAATGGAACCGACCGGAGGACGGGCCATGGTGCTGGGCTCGGATGTGGTTTCCGATCCTGAGGCGATAAAAAACCATGTAGGCTACATGGCCCAGCCAGCAAGACTCTACGAGGATTTAACGGTAGAAGAAAATATTGAGTTCTATGCCGATCTCTATGAGGTGCCTAAGGATCGCTACAGAGACCGCATGAAACGCCTCATGGAGTTTTCAGGCCTTTCGCCCTTCAAGGACCGACTTTTCCGCAATCTCTCAGGCGGCATGAAACAGAAGGTGGGCTTGAGCTGCACCCTCATCCATACTCCCAGGATACTATTTCTGGATGAGCCCACAAACGGCGTTGACCCGGTATCGCGAAGGGATTTCTGGAAAATCCTCTATGAACTGAGGAGAGAAAACGTAACGATTGTTGTGGCCTCAACCTACTTGGATGAGGCGGACCGCTGCCACAGGGTGGCCTTCTTCGACAAGGGAAAGATCAGGATGGTGGAGGAACCTCTGGAGCTTAGAAAACTCCTCACAGACAGGCTCTTCAACATAACCGTTGCCGACCGGAGGAAAGCCATGACGATATTGAGAGCCCTGCCGGAGGTATCAGACCATTACGTGTTCGGAGCAGGCATCCATCTTCTCTTAAAGGATAAGGCTGATCCGGCTTCTGTAGCGAGCGCCCTTGATATGGAAGGACTTAAAGGATTCAGGATGGAACCGGTTCATCCGAGCCTTGAGGATGTATATCTTTCCATCCTCAAGAAAGGTTAGATGCCATGACCCCGGCAGTGGAACTAAGAGATGTGGTAAAGCGCTTCGGGGATTTTACGGCCGTTGACCACATAAGCCTGGATGTGGCCCACGGAGAAATATTCGGTTTTCTTGGGCCGAACGGCGCAGGCAAATCCACCACCATCCGAATGCTATGCGGACTCCTGAGGCCGACTTCCGGGAGGGGTTTCGTAAACGGGCTCGACATGGCAACCCAGGCAGAGGTGATAAAGGCGAACCTCGGATACATGTCGCAGAAATTCTCCCTCTATGACGACCTCAAGGTTGAAGAGAACATGCGGCTTTTCGGAGGGATCTACGGGCTTGACACCCCTTTTCTCAAAAGAAGGATTGAGGAGGTCATGACACTTATATCCCTTAAGGATAGAAGACAGTCCATTACCAAGGAACTGCCTACCGGCCTGAAACAGAGACTTGCCCTGGGATGCGCCCTTCTCCACGAACCGCCCATGGTCTTTCTGGATGAGCCCACTTCAGGGGTTGATCCCGCAACCAGGAGGGCCTTTTGGGACCTTATTTACCGCCTGGCCGAGGAAGGTGTCACCATCTTTGTCACCACCCACTACATGGAGGAGGCTGAGTACTGCAACCGGATCGGTCTCATAGACAAAGGAAGACTGATAGCCCTGGGATCTCCCGGAGAGCTGAAGGTAAGGCACCTCGCGGGAACCGTCTATGAGCTTATGGTCTCCGATGTCCTGGCTGCGGTTGAAGCCCTTTCAGGTAACCAAGGCGTTCTGGATGCGGCCATATTCGGCCGCTCCATCCATGTGCGCGTAAGAAAGGATGCCGAGACGGATAGGGCCATAAGGCACATCCTTACCTCCGCAGGCATCGAGATGAGGGAGATCAA